>JAEEGI010004501.1_pt1 | contig 32594 bp, 28 predicted proteins | sample 8958751 | NCBI WGS metagenome assembly JAEEGI01 (sample SAMN16246545, study PRJNA631951) | gut metagenome | biome: gut microbiome; feature: rumen; material: KS-attached | host: Bos | place: Iran: Karaj | collected 2018-10
TGTCGAAAGACTAAGACCCGTGGGAGACTACCACGTTGATAGGTCGGAGGTGTAAGCATGGCGACATGTTGAGCTGACCGATACTAATAGGTCGAGCACTTGACCAATGGTTTTCCAAGATTCGCATTGTTTAGTTTTGAGGGTACATGCCTTCAATTGAATATCTGGTGACTATAGCGTGGAGGTTACACCTGTTCCCATCCCGAACACAGTAGTTAAGCTCTTTAGCGCCGATGATACTTGGTGGGAAGCTGCCTGGGAAAGTAGGACGTCGCCAGTTAGACCGGAACTCTGAAATACATGGTATTTCAGAGTTCTTCTTATATAAGAGTTCTTCAGTTAAACTGCTTTTATTCAGCTCTCTGCTGTGATATACTTAATTGTTAAATATCGCAGCTTTTCAAGGCGGAGAGGATTTATGATCTATATAGTCGGCAAATACGTATTGTGGGGGCTCCTCTGCCTTCCGCTGGTCATACTGGTCTTTTACGCCTTCAGCGATCTTATGGGAGATATCCTGAATATCCACAGAGAGACTGTTGACAGAAAAAAAGAGCTGGAGAAGGAAAGACGCAGGCGCAGACTTTTTGAAGACGAGTACCGTCAGCGTCACAGATAGGAGTATTGCTTTGAAAAAAGGCCTTTTTATAAGCTTTGAAGGCCCGGATGGGGCAGGAAAGAGCACGCAGCTTGCTATGCTCTCGGATTACTGCAGATCCAGGGGGCTTGACATAACAGTAACCAGAGAACCCGGCGGCACGGCCATTTCTGAGAAGATCAGGCAGATAATACTGGATCCGGAGAACAAGGAAATGTCCGCAGGCTGTGAGGCGCTTCTTTACGCGGCTTCAAGAGCCCAGCTGGTGGATGAATTCATAAGACCGGCAGTGGCAGAGGGAAAGATCGTTCTTTGCGACCGCTTCGTGGACTCCTCCATTGCCTATCAGGCCTATGCCAGGAAGCTGGGGGAGGGCGTAAGGACCATCAATATCTTCGCCACAGGCGGCACCATGCCGGACCGCACCTTTTTCCTGAATATCGACCCCGAAAAGGGGCGCGAAAGGAACGTGGATGCAGGCAAAAAGGACCGCATGGAGCAGGAGGAGCTGTCCTTTCATCGGGCTGTCTATGAAGGCTATAAAAGGATCGCCGAGATGGAGCCTGAAAGGGTCATCGTCATAGATGCAGACAGGAGAGCGGAGCGGGTCTTCGAAGATATAAAACGTGAATTCGACAGGCTCATAGAGGAAGCGGAGCAGTAGAGCATGGCAGGAAGCCTCGAAAAGGTCACAAACAATCTGCAGATAGCTCTGCAGCTTCATAAAATGATTGCTTCGGGGAGACTGGTGCACGCTTTTCTTTTCTGCGGCGGAAGTGCGGAAAGCCGGAAGGAGCTGGCTTCTGCCTTTGCCGAAGATCTTCTTGAAGGTGACATAATAGATTATATATGCGTCTCCAAGCCGGAGGACAAGCAGACCATAGTTGTGGACCAGATAGAGGAGCTTCTTGCAAAGCTCAAGTATAAGCCCTATGGGAAAAGATATGTTGTGGTAATAGAGGACGCACACCTGATGCGTCCCGAGGCTCAGAACAAATTCCTTAAGAGCCTGGAGGAGCCTGTCAGCGAAACAGTCTATATATTGCTAAGCGAAAGGCAGTCAGCCATGCTTCCCACCATCGTTAGCAGATGCAACAGCTATTTTCTTGAGGATGCGGAGCCTTCGGCAGATCCCCTCATTGAGGCTGCGGCGGATGAGCTGTTTAAGCTCACTCTGCAGGGTGCCCCTTACTATAAAAAGAAGGCTGCTCTGGCACCGGTGCTGAATTTAAAGGAAGACCAGAGAGAGCTTGCCGTGAGTCTGCTTGAGATATATTCAGAACGGCTCAGAAGGGGTCTCTCGCGCGAGAAGGGGGACTTTACGAGTAATTCATCAAAAAGGATGCTAAGGGCGCTGGAAACGGCTCAGAGAGCCTTGAGGAGCCTCAAGGAAATGGCCAGTCCGGCATACACCCTCAAATCCCTTTGCCTTATCATATAACAGGAGGAACAATGATAAAAGTAGCAGGAGTCAGGTTTAAATCCGCAGGCAGGATCTATTATTTCGATCCCGTGGATTTTGACATAAAGAACGGCGATGCTGTAATTGTGGAGACTGCAAGAGGCATCGAGTTCGGCCGCATAGCCATGGAAACTGCCATGGTGGATGACAGCAAGGTGGTTCAGCCCCTCAAGCCCATTATCCGCATGGCTACCGAGGCCGATATACGCAAGGCTGAGGAGAATGAAGCCAAAAAGGGAAGGGCCCTGGAGCTCTGTCAGGAAAAGATAGACAAGCGGGGACTTGACATGAAGCTTTCGGATGTGGAATACACCTTCGACGGCAGCAAGGTCATATTCTATTTCACCGCCGATGGACGTGTTGACTTCCGTGAGCTTGTTAAGGACCTGGCCAGCGTGTTCAAGATGCGCATAGAGCTCAGGCAGATAGGCGTAAGAGACGAGACCAAGATGATGGGCGGCATAGGCTGCTGCGGCAGGCCTCTTTGCTGCAACAGCTGGCTTCCGGACTTTGCCCCGGTTTCCATCAAAATGGCCAAGGTGCAGAACCTGTCCCTCAATCCCACCAAGATATCGGGCATCTGCGGCAGACTTATGTGCTGCCTGCAGTACGAAAATGACACCTATGTGGAGGCGAGAAAGGGCATGCCCGAGCTTGGCGAACGCATCAAGACAAGAGACGGCATAGCTCTGGTTTACGATGTAAATGTTCTTGAAAACAAGATAAAGGGCAGGCTGATACTTGAGGAGGGCACTGCGGATAAGGCCCCGAAACTGTCTCCGGATTTCTATACCTATGGAAAGGAAGAGATCACAAGGCTCAGCGGAAAGCACATTGCTAAGAAAAAGAAAGAGGACAGCTACGACAGCGAGCTGCTGGAGCTGGCTAAGGACTGATGGCGGAAAGAACTGACGATACAGGCTTTGGCGGACTCAGGCTCATTCAGGACAGCGACGATTTCTGCTACGGTGTGGATGCGGTGCTTCTTGCGGACTTTTCGAGGGCTTCTGCCGATGACAGGGTGATAGACCTGGGCTGCGGAAACGGAGCCGTATCCTTCATCTGCATGGCAAAATACGGGCCGAAGAGCATAGTAGGCATAGATATACAGGAGCGGTCTGTGGAGCTGGCAAATAAGAGCCTGGCATTGAATATGGCCTCTGCAGCCGGTGCAAAAGGACTTGACCGCATGAGCTTTCAGCTGCTGGACATAGTGGATGCCCCGGGGCGCTTTGGGAAGGCTTCATTCAGCCTTGCAGTCTGCAATCCTCCTTATTTTGAGCAGGGCTCCAATGTGCAGAGCTCAGGTGATGCGCTGTCTCTGGCCCGCCATGAATCCACAGCATCTCTTAAGGATATATTCGAAGCAGCAGCGGCTCTTCTGGCCCCAAGAGGGCGGCTATGCATGATACACAGGCCTTCAAGGCTGGGAGATCTGATGGAATATCCCAGGACTTTCGGACTGGAGCCAAAGGCTCTTCGCATGGTATGTCCAAGACCCGGAGAAGCTCCGAATCTGGTACTTCTTGAGTATGTCAGGGGCGCAGGGAAGGAGCTTCGGATAGTTCCCGAGCTGTGCGTAAGAGACGAAAGCGGGGCATACAGCAGGGAGCTGAACAGCATTTACGGCAGATAAAAAAGAGTGTCCCTTATTGGCATTAAGGCCTTTGGACACTCTTTTAAATTTCTTTTTGTTGATCTGTTAGAGAGCCTTAAGCTTCTCGAGGCAGTTTCTGCACACGTTCTTGCCCTGATACTGGATAACATCAGTAGCTTCATTGCAGAAAATGCAGGCGGGCTGATATTTGCGGAGAATGATGTCATTTCCCTCCACATAGATCTCGATGGGGTCCTTTTCGTTCAGATCGAATGTGGTACGGAGTTCCTTGGGAATTACGATTCTTCCAAGCTGGTCCAGCTGTCTTACGATTCCTGTTGCCTTCATTGTTCCCTCCTGATACTTAAAATATATACCATGTAAAAATTTACTACTCAATAATTATTGTATTTTCTTTTGGTGAAAAGTCAAGTCAAAAAGGAATTTACTTGAAAAAAACTGAAATGCGAAGCAGTCTTTGACAAAGCGCTGTGAAGTATATATAATTACTAAAAGTTCGTTTAAAAATCAACTGATTTCGGAGGGAATTCCTGTGGCAAAGTTCATTATCGAAAAAACCGGCCCATTGGTAGGGGAGGTGTCCATCAGCGGCGCAAAGAATGCGGTCCTTCCCATTCTTGCAGCCACCATTCTTACGGACGAGCCCTGCGAGATCAATGATGTGCCTCTGCTCAGCGATGTAGACGTAATGTGCCGCATTTTAAGATGCGTAGGAGCAAAGGTCGATGTAGATGAAAAGGAGCACACCATAGTCGTGGATGCCAAGGGCATCAACAGCTCCGAGATCCCCTATGATCTCGTGAAGATGATGAGGGCTTCTATTTTTACCATGGGACCGCTTATCGCCAGAACTGGTCATGCAAATATGGCTCTTCCGGGAGGCTGCTCCATCGGAAGCAGGCCTATAGACCTGCACAATAAGGGTCTGAGAATGCTCGGAGCAAAAATCACCGTGGATGAATTCTCCGTGGATGCATACGCCCCTAAGCTCAAGGGCTCATTAGTGTATCTTGACTTCCCCAGCGTGGGTGCCACCGAAAACATAATGATGGCCGCAAGTCTGGCGGAGGGCTATACCACCATAGAAAACGCTGCAGAGGAGCCTGAGATAGTAGATCTGGCCAACTTCCTGAACAAGATGGGTGCAAAGATAAAGGGCGCAGGAACTGACAGCATCAGGATCGAAGGGGTAAAAAAGCTCCATGGTACCAGGCACGCTGTAATTCCCGACAGAATAGAGACAGGCACCTTTATGGTGGCAGCTGCTATTTCTAGAGGAGATGTTCTAATTAAAAATGCTCTGCCCGATCACGTCAGACCTGTCATTGCAAAGCTTCTGGAATGCGGTGCAACTGTAAATGACGAGGTGGACGGCCTCCGGGTAAGGGGAGACATCAACAGACTCGTTGCAACTGACATCAAGACTTTGCCTTATCCCGGCTTCCCCACAGATATGCAGGCTCCCTTCATGAGCCTTCTTACCACTGTAAGGGGCACAAGCACCATAATAGAGACCATTTTTGAAAACCGCCTTCAGTTGGCAGGGGAGCTGTCACGCATGGGCGCTAACATCAGGGTCGACGGCAACATGGCCATAGTTCCCGGAGACAAGAGACCTCTCCACGGAGCAAATGTTATGGCAACGGATCTCAGAGCAGGCGCTGCTCTTGTTCTTGCCGGGCTGGTTGCTGAAGGTCATACCGAAGTGTCCGATATCTATCACATCGAGCGCGGCTACGAGAATTTTGCTGACAAGCTCAATTCCCTTGGAGCCAATGTTAAAAGAGTTGAATAATAAAAACGGATCCTCTGCCGATGAATGCTGCAGGGGTTCTGCATTTTAAATGGCTGCCCGAAAAGGGCAGCCATTTTTCAGCTTTTTCTGACTATTGAGCCTACTTCTTGAAATATCTCTTGTAGAGACCTTCGAAGCCTCTTCCGTGTCTGGCTTCGTCTCTTGCCATTTCGTGGATAGTGTCATGAAGGGCGTCGAGATTGTACTTCTTGCAGAGCTTTGCCAGGTCGGTCTTGCCCTGAGTAGCGCCGTATTCGCAGTCTATTCTCCACTTGAGGTTCTTCTCGGTGGAATCGGTCATATTGGGCTCCAGAGTGGATCCGAGCAGCTCAGCAAACTTTGCAGCGTGCTCAGCTTCTTCATAAGCAGCCTTTTCCCAGTAAGCGCCGATCTCAGGATATCCTTCTCTTATAGCTACTCTTGCCATGCAGAGATACATGCCTACCTCGCTGCATTCGCCGTTGAAGTTGGCCTTCAGCTGGTCAAGGATGAACTGCTTGTCCTCAGGAGTGCAGGCATCCAGATTGTTGCCTACGCCGAAAACATGCTCTGCTGCCAGAGCTGCGGATTCTTCCATTTTCTTAAATTTGCTGCCGGGTACTCCGCACTGGGGGCACTTGAAATCTTCGGGCATGGAATCGCCTTCATAAACATAGCCGCAAACGGGGCATACGAATTTTGCCATTAATTTTACCTCCTTATGATATGATTAAACCAGTTGTACAGATTGTTCTGTTTTTAACAATATCATTTTAATTGCTTTGGATGCTTTAGTCAAGATACTTGAACTTTTACCGGAGTTTTAATATAATTTATAAGATTGTACTTCTTTATGGAAGGTGCATCGCAGAAATGGCCGGAAACCAATGATTTCAATGTCTCCGGAAAAGGGAATCGTTATTTCAATGAAAAAGAACTTAAGCAAATATTATACAAGGATAAGAAATTTTACTGTCAAAAACAGCCTTTGGGAGAGGGTCTGGCTCTTTCCCATACTGGCCATGTGGCTGGAGCTTTTCGTACATATTTTCGATGGCAATGATCTTCGCTTTGCGCCTATCTATCTTGTCTTCGCAATCTCATATTCACTGCTTTTTACCGCGATCTCAGCCCTGATGAAGCCCCGGACCGCCAAGAACTACAGCAAGGTCATGGCAGTGATCCTGACGGTATCCTATGGAGCAGAGTTCATAGCGAAAACCATACTTCAGACCTACTATCCTCTGTCCTCCATGAAGACAGCGGCAGAGAACCATCTGTATCAGTTCATAGATGTTATTTTTCTTAACATAGGACTGAATCTGCATAAGCTTATCATTCTTTTCATACCAGCTATTTACATCATCGTATTCGGCCGCTTCATCTTCGGCGACGACATAGAAAAAGAGGTGCCTCATCACCTGATCGAAGTGATGAAGACCTCAAAGTATAAGGCGGTCACCCCAAAAATGCTGCTGGCGGGCAGCATACTTGGCATCTTCCTGTTCCATTACCTTGGTCTGGGCCTTGTGCATCTGCCCTGGGGCGCAGGAGTCAGGCCGAAGGACCTTTATTACTCAGACACCGATTATAACTACCAGAATGAGCAGCTGGGCATGTACAATATGCTCAGACTTGACATAATACATACTCTTGTTCCCTCGACTGTAAGGGTGCCGGATACGAATCTTGACATCATAACAGGCCCGGGTACGGAGGACCCCAAGACACCTGACAGCGGTGAGACCGTCACCACGGAGGGCGCTATAGACCAGCCTCCTGCGGTGGACCGTTCACCCAACGCCATGGATATCGATTTTGACGCCATAGCCGCAGGCACAAGCAACAAGGATGTGAAGTGGCTCTGCGACTATTTCGGAAGCATAGCGCCTACAAATAAAAACGAATACACGGGCATGTTCAAGGGTTATAACGTGATATTCATCACCATGGAGGCCTTCGATTATCTTGCAGTTTCTGAGGAATACACGCCCACGCTCTACAGGCTCATGCACGAGGGCTTCGTATTCAACAATTTCTACAGCGCGCTTCACTTTACCAGTACCTCCAACGGAGAATGTCAGCATCTTCTGGGGCTTTACCCCAAGAACGGGCAGCCCATAAGCATGGCAAGGACAGGGGAGCTGGGCACCAACTGCTATTTCTCCCTGGCTCAGCAGCTGGGACGCCTGGGCTACAACAACTACGGCTACCACAACAACTGGGACCTTTACGAAAGGGCGGATTCCCACAGAAATCTGGGCTATAACTGGCGCTGGTGCGGCAGGGGCATGCTCTATGAGGCCGACAGATACGGCAACCTGAAGTGGCCCCAGAGAGACAGTTTCATGATAGAGCATTCCACGGATCTGGACGACTGGCTCACATCAGACAAGCCCTTCAACATCTACTATCTGACTGTGTCCGGCCATACTCCGTACTCCTGGAACTGGGTATGCAATCAGCACAAGGAGCTGCTGGAGGATGCTCCCTGGACAGAGACCACCAAAGCCTATGTGGCTACGGTGGTAGAGGTTGACAAGGCTATGGAGGTGCTGCTGCAAAAGCTGGAGGACGCAGGAAAGCTGGAGAACACGCTAATAATCGCATCTCCTGACCATGTGCCCTATACAGCCGTGGAGAACATGGGCGAGCTTGCAGGACGGGATTTCGGTACCTCTGAGGCCGCCGCAGCCATAAACGAAAGAGTTCTGGATCTGGAGCTCTACAGAAACGGCCTGATCATCTGGAGCGCCTCCATGAAGGAGCCTGTTCAGGTGGATAAGGTCTGCTGTCAGGTGGACATTCTTCCAACGGTATCCAATCTGCTGGGGCTGGAGTATGACTCCAGGATGCTGAGCGGCACGGATATCCTTTCGGATTCCGAGGGACTTGTGGTGTTCTCAAGCCGCTGCTGGCGCACGGACAAGGGCTTTTTTGACCGCTTCACCGAGACCTTTACGCCAAACGAGGGTGTGGAGATGAGTGAGGAGGAGACTAAGGCCTATGTGGACCGCTTCAAGACCATTGCAAGCTGCAGGCTGAATATGACCGCTCGCATCATTGAAAACAACTTCTACAGCATAGTTTTCGGAGAAGAGGGCCGCGTAAAGGGAAGTCTCATGACGGAAAAGACCGGGGCCTACGTGCCTCCTGCGGAGCCTGAGACCAAGCCTGATAATAACGATACCCCCGCTGAGACTGAGACCAGCGGCGAGGCCATAGAGGATGCGCAGGAGCGGGAGCTGCTGCCAAGAACAAGATAATCAGCTGAAGGAGGAGGCCATGGAAGGCTGGAAAAAACTGCAGAGCAACAAGACCCTTCTCGGACTTGCAATTTTCTCTTCAGTGATCGCTGCGACCGAAGGCATTTTGTATCACTGGAGCACGGAGGGCGGTCTGCTCAAGGTGCTTCTGATAATCGAAAACACCATAAAGGCATTCACTTTCAAGCCTCCCATTTCCCTGGAGGCGGCTCAGCACTTCATTGATGCGGATCCGGGCCTTTTCAGAGCATTCATCGGCTATCTTTACATGCTGGTGATATTCATCGCTCCCTACTGCACGTTTTCAGCCCTGTACAAGCTGATCTCCAATTTTCTTAAAGCCGGAAGGCTGGTATGGAAGGGCAGATTCGAGGAGAACATCGTCATCTTCGGCTATAACGGCGATGTAAGGACCCTGATCAAAAGCATAATCGAAAAGAACAAAGCAGAAAGAACCGGCCGCTTCAGTCCTTCAAGATACAAGATAAGTCTGGTCAGCGACAAGGAGCTTCCGGAAACAGAAAGATTCCGCTATCTGAGGAACGGCGTAGAGCACTACGAATTCAACATATTCAAGGCTAAGGACAGCGAGCTTAAGGAGATCCTGGGGGAGAAGAGACTTGGCATCTACAGTGCAAAGTACATCTTCCTGATGGATGAAAGCTCCATGAACAACTTCTCCCTGCTGCAGATGCTCACAGGCGGAAGCCGGGATATAGAAAGCATTTCGGATCAGATCAAGATATTCTGCCGCTGCGAGGACGACGGCGTACTGAGACTTATCGAGTCCTACTACGACACCCCCTCTGTGGATGCGGCAGGAAAGAGGATCAAGCACAGGAACTTCGATCTTGAGATAGTGGATGTCTTCGACCTTCAGATCTGGCAGATGTTCAGCGACACAGATCCCCACACTTATTATCTGGAAAAGAACAAGACTCTGGCAGAGGCAGGTAAAAAAGCCATTCCGCCTGAGGACTGGAAAATGCATCTTCTTGTTCTGGGCTTTGGCAAGCTTGGCCAGCAGGCAGCAATACAGGCCATGAATCTGGGCGTTGCCAGCGTAAAGAACAGCATACTTATCGATGTGGTGGATTACAGCATGGAGGATAAGAAGAGCCTTTTCATGAGCCGCTTCAGACCCGGCGTCTTTACTCCGGAGCGAGAGTCCTCAGACTCCGGCTCTGAGGTGTTCAGGGTGAACCCGGACCTGGCGGACGGAGAGCTGCAGATCCGTTTCCACAGCATGAATGTGCGCTACGGCCAGTTCTCCCGCCTTCTGAGCACCATGGCAGTGGATTCTGAGGGCAGAAGCCTTCCCTATACCTACGTGGTCTCCGCCATAGATGATACGGATTCAAGCATATATAATCTTACAGAGCTTCAGCGCTTTCTCAGCGCGGCAGGGGATGGGGCTGCGGATATCACACCTGTTTATATGCGCATGGATTCGGACGAGCGTCTGAGAAACTATATCCACAATAACGGAGATGCTCTGGGGCTTAAAAAGCTTAATCTTATAGAGGGCGTTTCACATCTTATGACGATCGACAAGATCATAGACGACAACGGCAACAAGACTGCCAAGCGCATAAATCTCTTCTATGACAGCATGAGCTTTGATCTTGGCAGCAGGAAAAAGCCCGGAGCAGAGGATAGGGAGAGAAAAAGCGAAGAAAAGGCCTGGCAGAAGCTGACGCTTTATCAGCGCAACTCCAACAGAGCTTCGGCCTACCATCTGAGCACGAAGAAGGAGGTCCTTAAGGCCTTATACGGGGAGAACTATAAAAAGGCTCTGGATCATCTCTTTACCGGAGACGGTCTGTATCCCTTCGTGGATGGTGCCTGGGACTACGGTTTTGCCTATAGTGACCCCGCCGGGGATGATGTCTTTATTTCCAAGGCAAATAAGGATGAGTTGGCGATGGAGATGCTCAGGACCGAGCACAGACGCTGGTGCTATTATACGCTTTCCTGCGGCTGGGCCCATAAGGATGGACCGAAGGATCAGCTGCTCCATACCAATCCCTGCCTTGTCCCCTGGCACGGACTGGAGGATACTCCGTCCCTGAGAGAATACTGCAAATACGATCTAATGCCCCTGATGGCTATATATGAGGAATAGAAAACTGCCCCGGAAAGCGGGGCAGTTTCACTGCCTTAGGTCTCTTAAAAAAATGTGATTACAATATATAATAAACATATTGGCATTATAAGACGTGTGTGCTATAATAACGTGATTTATAATGCAAATATTGTTTATATACTTAATATCAAATACAACATATCCGCATTGCAAACTCAAGCTTTATATCGGTCCGATTGTGAAAGGAAAGGCCTGATTATGAAAACAAATCGATTAATATCATTGATCGCAGTACTGATTCTTTGTGTGGGTATATTATTGTCAGCCTCTGCCGCCTATGCAGATGGAGGGACCGATGCTCCTTCATATACGGTGGAGTTTTACTATGGCGAAAAAGAATATGTTATTCCCGGCTCCTCATCTATCAGCCTTTCGGAACTGCTTTGTGAGCTTGGCCTTACAGGAGATATAAGCTCCTGGGAGGTCTCAGATCCCGGGCTGTTCAATGTGGTCATGGATGAAGATACCGGTACCCCCAGGCTGATTTCCCTGCAACCCTTCCATACAGAGGAATGGCTGAAGGTTTTCATTGACGGAGCTGAATATGAGATCCTGGTTACAGATGATGATACTGCCTATACTGTTTCCTCAGGCTATTCAGGTCAGATAAAAACAAAAATGGATGAATCGATAGCAGTCACGGCAGATGACTATTACACAATTGCCAATCCGCCTACTATCGTAAAGCAGTCGCAGAGTACGGATTCTATTTACGATTTTGCTGCGGGTCTGCCTTTATCAACAATTTATATCGATGAAAGCAAGTTCGGCGAACTAAAGGGAATATATAAATTAGAAAACCCGAGCCTTAGCGATGTGCTGGTTTATAATGCAAGCACGAACAAAGTAAACTATGACCCACGCTTAATTGGCGGGCATTTAGAGAATAACGCGCCGAACCGCCTTGATGGTCCGCTTTTCTCTTTTACGTTCAATGACGCAGCAATTTTACCGGATGGCTCTAAAGCGAATGTCAAAATCACATATTCCAATGTAGTTATCTACACTGATGAACGCTTATACGCAATGGAGCAGGCTGCTGCAAATCAGGCTCAGAAGGAGGCTGCATACTATGCCGGCGCCGTTACTCTGGCTAAAGGAAGTGTAATAACCTATGAAGGCGAAGACAGCAGAAACTTAAACCAGCCTAAAGGGGGATTATCTTCAGCACAAGTAAACGCTGGTAAAGCTGCGATCTCGGCCCGGGTAGATCAATATAAGAGCAAGCCGGGACTATCCTCTCTTAGTTACTCGGTAATGAGTGTACCGGTTATTGGTAAATCGATGGATGTAACCTATGAGATCCTAAATAACGAAGGAAACCCTGTTGACGGTACATTTATCTATGCAATGGTTGGTGTTACCCTTGAGAGAGACCCCTACAGGTTGGGGGCACATAACGCAGGAAAAGGCTTATGGTGGGTAAACGATCTTTATCCTGATTTTCACTTTCTCAATGAGCAGATTGCTGTAACGAATAACACCATAGCCTCTGATTACATATACGTAAGGCCAAATAATACCCTGTACGAACAAGATGGCAATGCACGAACTCAGGGCTTTGGTCCGCAGGTCTTTGAAAAAAATGAGAATGGTATACTAAAGACCAAATTCATCGCCAATGCCTATGAATATAATGGCGTAAGATTAGACACCTTGGATGGTTTCTACTCATCGGGTTTTGTTACGATGGCAAAATCGGGCTTCACGATTTCATCGTATGGCCATGGTGCGAGTGGTCTGGGTATGAATACTCAGTCTTATGGTGGAAGGAGGATCTGGTATCGCTATACCCATGCTTCAGGCCCCAACGGCAATATCCAGACCACTTCAGAGGGCAACCACGGCGGAAATCTGAATGACAAAGCAGATAATGGTAAAAACAGCAATATTCTGGACCCTGACACCTATGTGGTAGCAGAAGGCAAAACTATCACCTATACCCTGACACCAAGTCCAAAGTACCAGATTGCCAAACTATATTGCACCATCAACGGCGGAACCCTGCAGGAGATCAAATATAACGGCAAACCGTTGAGTGCTATGAAGCCTGGCGATTCACTCACATATACCGATGCCGCCGGAAAGACCTGTACTCTGACAGCTTTTAGTGACGGAAATGAAGGGGTAAAATTTACCTTGGTCATTCCCTATGCTCAGCATGACGAAGAGGTCCGTGTTGAATGGCAAAGACACACTGCAGAGATTACCGTTAAAAAGGATACAGTTGACGATAAGGTGGGCAGCTTCGGCTTCAAGATCAAGGCCTGGAAGACCGAAGATGTGCTATTCTACAATCCATTGGAGGTAGGTTCTCTCTGGCTTAATAAACATGATTTAACAAGCTATGAGAGCGCATTTAAGAACGGCGCCGCCTGCAGCAAAACGCCTTCTGAATTGGCCGGGCTTGCAGCCTCTGTTGTCCTGACCGAAAGGGTAGAGATCGCTGGAGGTCATTACCTGTGGAAAACAAACAAGAAGCTGTCCGATCTGGGAATCACAGGCGGCAGTGATGACGATTATTTGTTTGTGGGGTTCTTTAATGCAGCCTCTGCAACTATCGGCAGTACGCTTGATGTGCCGCTGAACACGGGCCTTAACAGCACTTACGGTCCTGAGGTCATACAGTTCTACCATCCGCAGCCTGAAACAAGGGCAGTGACCACATACTGGGACTTTGAAAATGAGAAGGGAACAGAAACGGTAATTGAGCACGAATTTCAGGTGAACAGCGGAAGCGAGGTAAAGTTTGAGATCGAGGAGAAATACCGCTATGAGCTCTATGAGCAGACTCAGGACGGTTGGGAGCTGATAAGTGTAAATGGTTCGGTTGGTGCTAACTTATCCTCCGGCTACCTGTCTGAGGGGACCGACAACACCCCTGAATATGTCTATCTCAACCAAAAGCGGCCCATTCTGACTGTTGAAAAAATCACTGAAAATAATGCTCCAGGAACATTCAACTATACTGTAAAGTTCACCACCAACGGAACAGATCCCTATGAAATGCCCAATCCGCCCAGCGGTGCAAGCTATGACAGCGATAATAACCAGTACACATTCTCGCTGAGCAATGGCGAAAGCAAGGTATTCCTGAATCTGCCCTATGGGATCTGCTATGAAGTGCATGAAGCCTCTGCTGAAGGATGGGTATTGATAAACAGCAGCAACACCTCAAAGGAAGATCTGAAGGATGACATTACTGCTTCTTTCACCAACCGCAGGCTTCTGGATCTTAAGGTGTCCAAGACTGTGAGCGGCAATCAGGGCTCCAGAGATAAGTACTTCAAGATAAGCGTAAACCTGGATACCATTCCCGATGCAGTGCTGACTCTGGATACCGCTAATGCCGCACTTGCTCCGGAAGGCAGCATGGCAACGGTCTATACCGCAGCTGATATGGCCGCAGCCAACAGCCGCGATGACGACAGCGTAGCTGCTGGTCAGCAGCTCATAGCGGCCAGCGGCGTAGTCACATTCGATTTCTATCTCAGGCATGGAGACGAATTCGTGATCAAAAACATTCCCTACGGGGCTCAATATACGATATCAGAGACCGCTGAGGATTACACCCCCGCGCTCGCTATCAATGGAGATAAACTAACTGATGACGGAGTCAGCGACACTGATATTCCGGTGGGCGAAGTATCATCTGCAGCTGACACACTTCTGGCGAAGAATACTGACCTGGCATTCACCAACACCAAGGCAACCAGCGTTCCGACCGGTGTAAATGATTTCGGTCAGCACTCCCTGCTGGCGGTGATGGCCGGCATTCAGCTTCTGATCGTTTTCGCTCTCCTGACCATGCACTTTATAAGAATTCAGAAGATGCAGCGTCAAAGCAGATAAGGCGCAGCGCGGACTAAAAAGCATAATAAAAATCCCTTCCTGATGGAAGGGATTTTTGTTTGAGCTTATGCGTCCTGCAGAGCCTTCTTTCTCCACTTGCCTTTTTTGAAGGCGAGGAAGGTGATAAAGGTTCCGATGACCCAGGTGGTGAGCATGGATATGGGCATCATCAGGCAGTTGCCCTGGGGCAGCTCCGGGGTCTTGGTCAGATAGACCAGAAGATAGGCCAGAGGCACGCGGATGAATACGGTGTTTATTAGGGATATCCACATGGGTGTTACGGTGTCTCCAGCGCCTCTCATGACGCCGGAAAGGCACTGCATAACCTCCATGGCTATATAGCCTACAGCAAGTATGCGCATGATATTGTTGCTCAGGGTTATCAGCTCCTCGGTCTTTGTGAAGATGGCCATAAGATGGCGGCCAAAGAGCAGTATCAGAACCGTAAGGCAGGCTGAAACGCCCATGGCTGTAAGGGTCCCGCGCTTGGTGCCCTGATCCACTCTGTCCATGCGGCGGGCTCCGATGTTCTGACCGGTGAAGGTGGTCATGGCCATGCCGAAGGAGAAGGCAGGCATCATCACGAAGCCGTCTATACGCATAACGATGACGTTTGCTGCAATGAACTGCTCTCCGAAGCTGTTGGTCAGGGACTGAACAACTATCATGGACATGGAGAAGATTGCCTGGGTGATGCCGGAGGGCAGGCCCAGCTTTATGAGATTCTTCGAATACAGGGTCCTGGGGTTCAGGTACTTTTTGTTCAGGTCGAAGAGATGAGTCATGCGGGAGAGCTTGTGCATGGTGAGTATGGCTGAGATGATCTGCGCGATGATCGTAGCCAGTGCCACGCCCGGGACGCCCATACCGAAAACTGCCACAAAGGTCCAGTCGAGTACGATGTTGATGCCTGTGGCCACCAGCAGGTAGATGAGGGCGGAGACCGAATCTCCAAGGCCTCTTAAAACGCCTGCAAGGATGTTGTAATAGCCGCTTCCTGCTATTCCGACGAATATTATGGTCAGATAGGCCTGGCACCAGCCAATGATGGATTCAGGGGTGTTCAGGAGGTGCAGAAGGGGCCTTGTGACCAGCGGTCCTATGATCATGATTATAACGGACGCGATGGCGATGAGAGAGATACAGGAGCCTATGGTCCTGGAAAGACCTTCTCTATCCCTGGCGCCGAAGTACTGGGACACCATTATGGATGCGCCGGTGGAGATGCCCATGAAGAGCACGAACATCAGGTTGAAGATGGGGCCTGCGCTGCCTACAGCGGCAAGGGCGTTGTCTCCTATGTAGCGGCCTACTATGATGCTGTCCACGGTGTTATAAAGCTGCTGGGCGATGTTTCCGAGCAGCATGGGTATGGCGAACTGGATGATATCCTTTACGGGATCCCCCTGGGTCATATCCACTGGTTTAAAAAGACTTTTTGATGGCATATATACTCCTTTATCGTTAAGTGAATCTGTTTTATCGGATCATATGAACCGGCTTACCAGAAGCAGTACGCCAAGCACGCAGATCGGCACGCTTATGGTGTCGTATTCGCTGGGGCTGAGAAGCTCTGTAAGGGCTGACGCCAGGCCTCCGAAGAGGGCAAAGGCAAGGGCCTCCGCCATGGGCAGCCCAAGAAGCATAAGAACTCCCAGGCCTGCTGCCGCTGCAAAGATGGCATTTGCTGCGCTTCCTTCAACGGATTTCCTTCCGTCAGTGAGCTTTATGGTCCTTCCTCCGAGCTTCAGACTGATATTTGCCTTGTGCCTTCCGAAGGGTATGCCCACAAGGGCTGCAGCAGCATCGCCCACGCCCCAGATCAGTATGGAGGCGATGGAAAGGTCCTTCCTGCCGAAGGCGCCCCAGCCTATGGCGCAGATTATGGAAAGCATAACGAAGAGCATCACAAAGCTCATAAGCACTTCTCCGGGCTCCTTTTCCGCGAAAAAGTCCGGAAAATAGCTCTTCCTGCTGAACCATTTAAGCAGCGGGAAGAGTGTGATAATTATTACTGCAGAGATGACGCAGACGGGCTTCCAGCTGGCCGAAAGGCCTATCATAAGGCTGACGATGGTGAAGGCCAGAATGTGAAGGAGCTTTCTGAAGATGTATTTAGGAATGCGGTGGGTCCTGTAAATGAGTATCAGGACGCCCAGGCAGCCAAGAATAAACAGCAGCACAGGGCCGAAGCTTTTCTGTGATTCAGTTATGAAGGCTTCCGCCGTTCCCTGCATCGATATATCCCCCTCAGATAATGACAAGCTATTCTATCCGAAAACCCGCTGAATTACAAGAAAAACTTATTATTCACGGTAGTTATATTATTAACAGCCTATATTGCATTTCACTGTCCTGAAGTGTATAATTTTCGCATTATGAACGAAGCAAAAATCCTTAAAAACAAAACCTTTCTTTACATTACGGAGTTCTTTGCGGGCGTGTCCGTGATGGCGGTGGAGCTGGCGGCAAGCAGGCTGATGGCTCCTTATTTCAGCTCAAGTCAGATCGTCTATACGATCATAATCGGTACTGTAATGATAGCCATGGCGCTGGGCAACCTGTACGGCGGAAGGTCAGCGGACAAGAATCCCGACCCTGCGGTGCTTTACAGGCGCATACTGGTGTCCGCAGCCTGGATAGCGGCCATTCCTCTGCTGGGAAGGTACATTATCCTTGGCATCTCCGGCATTCTGGTCCTTACCGTAAGCACGAATTTCCTTACCATAGCGGCCTTTGCCAGCTGCATGATAGTCTTCGTGTTCCCTCTGTTTCTTCTGGGAACGGTCACCCCGTCCCTGGTCAAATATACTGTGGACAGTCTGGACGATTCCGGCAGCGTGGTGGGGCGGCTTGGAGCCTGCAACACCATAGGCAGCATACTGGGAACCTTCCTTCCTACCTTTGTTACCATCCCCAGCGTGGGCACGGCGGCCACCTTCATCATCTTCAGCGGCGTTCTTATGGCCATAGGCCTGGCTTATTTTATAAGCAGGAAGCAGCTGGGGCGGACAGCGGTCATCACCTTTATAGTGTTTGTTATTGCCACAGTGTTCGGTACAAAGGCCAGCTTTGCCTTCTGGGAGGATGACCTGACCTACGAGGGCGAATCCATCTATAACTACCTGCAGGTAAAGGAAGATGACAGAAGCATTATTCTGTCAACCAATGTGCTTTTTGGTATCCAGTCCGTAAAAATGAAGGAAGGGGACCTTACAGGCCTGTATTACGACTACGCTCTTGCGGCACCTGTCATGGCTCAGGGGGCCAGGAGGATCGCAAGAATAGTTTCATCCTCCATGCCGCAGGAGGAAGAGCCTCTGAAGATACTGATACTCGGAAACGGCAGCGGTACATATGCATCACAGTGCAGCAGATACTTTCCCGGCTCTGAGATAGAGGGCGTGGAGATAGACCAGAAGATAACGGATCTGGCGTTGAAGTATTTTGATATGCCTGAATCCGTAAAGGTCACCACCAACGACGGCAGAGCCTATCTTCAGACCATAGAGGGCCGCTACGACGTTATACTTGTGGATGCCTATCAGGACATAACCATTCCCTTTCAGATGAGCTCCCTGGAGTTTTTTCAGCTGGTATATGACCATCTGGAGCCCCACGGCGTGATGGCTGTAAACATGAACATGCATTCCGACGGTGAGGGGAGCATAAATCAGTATCTGAGCGACACCATCTCAAGGGTTTTCGCCAACGTATATACCGTGGACGTAAGAGGAAGCACGAATAAGGAGCTTTTCGCCAGCAACTTTATGGTCTGCGACAAGCTTCTCGAACTGGGCCTTGAGATCCTTGAGGACAGCAGCCTGCAGGCGCAGATGAGGCGGGTCCTTTCAGGCCTTGAGCACTACAGCTTTGCGGGCCACATCCTGACCGACGACAAGGCTCCCGTGGAGGTCCTTGGAATGTCCATGATAGACAGCCTCATAACAGAGGAGCTTGGCTACTACAAGCAGATATACAAGGACGGCGGACTTGGGGCATTGATTAATGCTTTTTAATGACCCAGCGCTCTTATTGGTAAATTGAATTAGTTTTAACAGCCTCCGAATGGTAAAATTCATTGGTAAATGATTTTATCATTCGGAGGTATTTTATGAGTTACGAACTTCCTGCAGCATTTGAAGAGTTTGCAGCCGGCAGGCAGGCCGGATTCTTAAGAGTTAAAGAGAGAAAAGAGCAGGGCGGCAAGGTTGCCGGCACCTTCTGCGCTTTCACTCCCGTTGAACTGCTGGATGCAGCAGGCTTTCTTGCAGCAAGCCTTTGCGGCATGAGCAACGAGACCATTCCAATTGCAGAGACAGAGCTTCCCAAGAACATCTGTCCTCTGGTAAAGTCCAGCTATGGCTTCTACCTTTCCGACAAGTGCCCCTACACCTACTTTGCGGACCTTATCGTAGGCGAGACCACCTGCGACGCCAAGAAGAAGATGTACGAGATGCTTGGAAAGGGCAAGAACGTTTATACCCTTCATCTGCCCCAGGGCATCAAGGCTCCCTATGCCAAGGAGCAGTGGATCTCTGAGCTTCACAGATTCCACGATTATCTTGAGGAGGCCTTTGGCGTTACCATCACCGATGATGACCTCAGAAAGGCTGCTGAAAGAAGAAACGAGTTCAGAGCGGCAAGAGCCCGCATGCTGAACCTGCTTTCCGCAGATGTTCCCCCCGTATCCGGAACTGAGCTTTACGCCTTCCTTGATGGACTCGGGTTCGTATTCGACCTCGACGAAGCTATCAAGAAGGTAAACGATCTGGCTGATGAGATGTCAAAGCACGTCAGCGATAAGGTCACCCCGGGCGGAAAGAGGATCCTCGTTACCGGCTGCCCCATCGGCGGTGTATATAAGAAGGCTGTGGGCGCCATCGAAGCCAACGGCGCAAACGTTGTCTGCTACGAGAACTGCGGCGGCATCAAGCCCTTAAGAAACAGCGTGGATCTCAGCAACCCCGACATCTACGATGCACTGGCTGAGTACTATCTGCACATCGGCTGCTCCGTAATGACACCCAACGAGGAGCGTCTCAAGATGTATCCCGAGCTCTTTAAGGAATTCAAGGTAGACGCAGTTCTTGATCTTGATCTTCAGGCCTGCCACACCTACATCATTGAGGGCTACACCATAAAGCAGCTCTGCAAGGACTACGGCGTTCCCTACATGCAGCTGGAGACTGATTATTCCGAGGCAGACGCCGGACAGATCAGCACCAGGATCGCTGCCTTCCTGGAAACTCTGGAGGATTAAACTTAGATCAATACATGGCGGCGGGCAGGCCTTTGTGCCTGCCTGTTGCCGTATTTACAGGAGAATTGCATGGAAAAGTATTCGATCGGCATAGATATAGGCTCCACCAGCGCCAAGACTGTGGTGGTGGATGAAAATAAAAGGATCATATTCACCGATCTGCAGCCCACGGGCTGGTCCAGCATAGAGACTGCAGAGGGCATCAGAAAGCTTCTTGCAGAGAAGGGCTTTGATCCTGCAGGGGCAGCAAAGGTGATAGCCACGGGCTATGGAAGGATATCTGTTCCCTATGCCACAAAAACCGTCACCGAGATCAGCTGCCACGGCAAGGGCGCTGTTCAGCTCTTCGGAAAGAATAACCTTACCGTTATCGATATAGGCGGACAGGACACCAAGGTCATCTCCGTGGTGGACGGAAGCGTAAGGGATTTTCTTATGAATGACAAGTGCTCCGCAGGTACGGGGCGTTTCCTTGAGGTCATGGCAAATTCTCTTGGGGTGAGCCTTCCCACGCTTTGCGACATGGCAGAGCAGGGCGGAGGCGTAAAGATCAGCTCCATGTGCACGGTATTTGCGGAATCCGAGGTCATCTCCCTTATAGGCAAGGGTGAAAGCCGCGAAAATATAGCCTATGCGGTGGTGGCATCCATTATCGAAAAGGTGGTCTCCCAAGTGGGAAGGCTCCAGGGCGCAAGCACCAATTACTGCCTCACCGGCGGCCTCTGCGATATGGAATACATAAGAGCAAGCCTTGAGAAGGCTCTGGGCTTTCCTGTGGTCACCTGTCCGGACGCCAGATTTGCAGGCGCTCTTGGCGCGGCAATAAGATAATCTTAGCGAACCGGGCTACGCGTTGGTTCCCTTAAGAAAATACTGAAGCATATAATGGGTCCTTCGGGGCCCATTTTGTGTTATAATCAATCCATGTATTACGTATATATTCTGCTTTGCAGGGATAAAACTCTATATACAGGCATCACAACGGACCCCAAGAGGCGGCTTAAGATGCATCAGAAGGGGGCGGGGGCAAAGTATACCAGGGTGCACGGAGCTCTTGAAATGGTCTACCTTGAGGAGGCTGAGGACCGGTCCTCTGCAAGCAAAAGAGAGGCTGCTATAAAAAAGCTGAGCAGAGTGGAAAAGCTTAAGCTCATAGACAGACAGAGCCCGTAAAATGAGTCGGAGCTCCACTAAAAAAATATATTGACAGTGCAATAAAAATACTTTATTGTTTATACATCTTTACGTGCAGGTCTCTTGCACGTAAAAAAATGACATAAGGTTAGCTTGAGCTAACTCAAGCATACGGATAGCTGTAGGAGGGATATAATGAGTGACAGTTTTCTTGAAATAAAGGATCTAAAAAAGAGCTACGGCACAGGGGAGGCAAGGCAGGACGTGCTGAGGGGCATGAACTTCAGCGTCAAAAAGGGCGAGTTCTGCGTGCTTCTCGGGCCTTCAGGCTCCGGAAAATCCACGCTGCTTAACATAATCGGAGCCATCGATACACCTGACTCGGGCTACGTGAGCATCGACGGAGACAAGCTGGAGGACATGAACGAAAGCCAGCTTACCATGTACAGGCGCAGGCATCTGGGCTATGTTTTCCAGATGTACAATCTCATACCCAATCTGAATGTTAAGGAAAACATAGAGGTGGGGGCCTACCTTTCGGACAGTCCGCTGGATGTGGAGGAGGTCATCACCACACTGGGGCTGCAGGAGCACAAGTACAAGTATCCAAATCAGCTATCCGGCGGTCAGCAGCAGAGGGTATCCATAGGACGGGCTGTGGTCAAGAATCCGGACATACTCATGTGCGATGAGCCCACCGGCGCTCTGGATTACAAGACCTCCAAGGAAATACTGGCCCTTATTGAGGACTGCAACAGAAAATACGGAAGCACAGTCATAATGGTCACCCACAATGAGGCCATCAAATACATGGCGGACCATGTAATAAAGCTCAGGGACGGAATAGTCAGAAGCAGCGAAACAAACAGCAGCAGGCTTCCAGCCTCCGAGCTTGAATGGTAAGGTGGCAATGCTATGAGAAATCCACTTATCAGAAGAATTCCAAGGGAGATAGTATCTGACTGGCATAAATATCTGGTCATTATCGTATTCATGGTGGTCATGATCGGTGTCATATCCGGTATGTACGTGGGACACGACAGCATGCTTGCCTCGATCGATGCAGGCCGCACAGAGCTGAATCTGGAGGACGGCTGCTTTGAGCTGTCAAGCCGGGCTTCAAAGGAGCTGCTTTCAGGTATATGCAGCGGCGAGATGGCCGATGTAAGGCAGTATTACATAGACAAGGGAATGAAGGAGGCGGACAAGAAGATCAAGGAGTCTCTTAAGGATATTCCTGAGTTCATGAAGGCCGGCGATGAATACAGAAAAAGCGTTGAGGATGCCTACAGGGACGCCAGAGCCGAGGTCATAAAGGCTGTGGATGAGGAGTGGGACAAGATAGCAGCAAGATACGAGCTGGATGATGATGGCTTCTTTCCCGTTGCCGTAAGCGTATATGAGCACTTCTACAGGGATGAAACAGAGGACAGTAACAGTGACGGCATAGCCGATGGCACTGTCAGGATATATAAAAGCGATTCACAGATCGACAGGGCGGCCTTTATTCAGGGCAGGGCGCCTGAAGGTATCGGAGAGATCGCCATCGACCGCAAGCATGCGGATAATGCGGGGATAACAGTAGGCGATACCATCACCGTAGGCAGCAGGAAGCTGCAGGTGGTGGGCCTCCTTTCCTATGTCAACTATCTGACCCTTCACCAGAACAATACGGATATGATGTTCGATTCCTTCGGCTTTGATGTTGGAATGGTGACGCCTGAAAGCTTCGATAAGTTCAGCTCAAGAGTTCACTACAGCTATTCCTGGAAGTATCAGGAGGCTCCTTCGGACAAAATAGAGAAGGCAGACCATTCTGAATGCTTCCTTAAGGCGCTGATAAGCCAGACACTGGTAAATGATAACGAGCTTAAGGACTACATCCCTGAGTATCTGCGGCAGGCAAGCAATTTCGCGCCCTCGGACATAGAAGGTGATTCCGTTGGAACCACCATTCTCTGCTACATACTGATAGCGGTAATAGCCTTTATATTTGCGGTGACAATAAGCAATACCATAGACCGGGAAGCCTCTGTAATAGGCACTCTCAGGGCTTCAGGCTACAGCAGGACGGAGCTGGTGGTCCACTACATGTCCATGCCTGCTCTGGTGACGATCATAGGGGCTGCCATAGGCAATGCCCTGGGCTACACGGCGTTCAAGGATGTGGCGGTGAATCTCTACTACAACAGCTACAGCCTTCCGCCCTGCAGCGTTGTATGGAGCCGCGCGGCCCTTATCAAGACTACGGTAATTCCACTGGTTCTGATGTTCCTGATCAATCTCATAGTGATCACCAGAAAGCTTCAGCTCAGCCCGCTGCGATTCCTGAGGCACGACCTTGGACGGTCAAAAAAGACAAAGGCCAGAAGGCTTCCGGCCTGGTCCTTCCTCAGAAGATTCAGGCTCAGGGTGCTGCTTCAGAACCTGCCGAACTACGCCATACTGATCTTCGGTGTCATCTTCATAGAACTGATGCTCTGCTTTGCCTTCGGACTTCCGGATTCACTTACGAATTACGGTGACAGGGCTCCGGATATGATCTTCGCGGATTATCAGTACATGCTGATGGGAAGCAGGGATAAAAACAATGAGCTGATCCAGACCTCAGAGCCCTCCGCAGAGAGCTTCAGCGCAAAAACTCTGATGTATCCCAAGAGCGGTGAGTCCATGTTTGAGGGAAGAGGCAGCGGGGGAGACGAAAAGATAAACGTCTACGGCATCCGGAAGAACAGCGCCTACATCAGCCTGGAGGGCGAGCAGAAGGATGGGGATGTATACGTATCCAGCGCCTTCAGCAGCAAATTCGCTCTTGCAGTGGGCGACGAGATAAGTCTTCACGAGGAGTACGAAAACAGAACCTACAGCTTTACTGTTGCAGGTATTGTAGATTATGACGGCGGCATGGCGGTCTTTATGGATAAGGACGCTTTCAACAGAGTCTTCGGCATGGAGCAGGATGAATTCTCCGGCTTTTTCTCAAGACATGAGATAACGGACATCGATGAGCAGTACATCGCCACTGTCATAACTACAGAAGACATAGCAAAGGTAACGGTACAGCTTATGCATTCTCTGGGCGGCTTCCTGAGTGTATTCAAATACGCTCTTGTGGTGCTTTCAATGGCTCTGATCTATCTTCTTGCTAAGATAATTATCGAGAAAAACGAAAACCCGATCTCAATGTCCAAAATCCTGGGCTTCAGGAACGGGGAGATAGCATCCCTTTACATGCTGCCCACAGGCATAGTTGTAACTGTTTGCGCTCTTATCGGGTTTGTGGCGGGCTTTTATATCATGAAAGTGGTGTTCAAGGCCTTTATTCTGTCCATGGACGGATATTTCCCCTTCTACATGAAGCCCTCATCCATGGTGCTGGCGGTTGTGTATCTGCTTATAGGATATGCTCTGGTATCTGTGATCGATTACAGAAGAATACGCAAAATACCCATGGATGTGGCGCTTAAAAATGTGGATTAAAGTTGACAAAAGCTGCGATAGATGACAGGATAAAGGAAATACGCATAACTGTGATCATCATAAGGAGGACTGTAAATGAATCCACAAGTTGACAAATGGATAGAGGACCACAAGCAGGAGCTCATAGAAGATCTGCAGGCCTGCCTGCGCTATCCCACGCTGCAGGGCGAGGCTCAGGAGGGCATGCCCTTTGGCAAGGATGTGTATGACTGCCTGGAGAATACGCTGGCCATGGCTCAGTCCATGGGTTTTGAAGCAACCAATCTGGACGGCTACTGCGGCTATATAGATTACGGCGAAGGGGACGAGATCCTCGGTATCCTGGCCCACCTGGACGTGGTGCCCACAGGAGACGGCTGGCTCTATCCTCCCTTTGCGGCGGAGATCCACGACGACAAGCTCTACGCAAGAGGCGCTCTGGACGATAAGGGTCCAGCCATCATGTCCATATATGCTCTTAAGGCTGTGAAGGAATGCGGAATTCCCCTCAAGCGCAGGGTACGCATAATCCTTGGCTGCAACGAGGAGACAGGCATGAAGTGCATAGACCACTACATCGAAAAGATGGGTATGCCGGATCTTTCCTTCAGCCCCGACGCCAATTATCCCGTGGTGAGCTCTGAAAAGAGCGGCTGCGGCGCTGTCATCAAAAAGGAATACAGCTCTTCCATAAAGATGGAGGCAGGGCAGGCCGCGAACATCGCTCCGGGAACAGCCTGGGCCATAGTTCCTCTGGACAGAAGGACCGTAAACCGCTGCCTCAGCGCAGTTGAACTGCCTGAGGGTCTCAGCTGGGAGCTGGAGAGTCTGGAGGAGGGCACTAAGATAAACATGACAGGCATCAGCTGCCATGCATCTCTGCCCTGGGAGGGAGCCAACGCTCTGCAGGCACTGATCTATGCCATGGTCACTCTGCCTCTTCCCACAGAAGACAGAAAGACCATAGAAGCCCTTGCAAGCAGCTTCAAGATGGAATACTACGGACAGAGTCTGGGTCTGGACTTTGAGGACTATTCGGGCCGCCTGACCTGCAATCTGGGCGTCATGCGCTGGGATGAGAACGGCATGAGCCTTAAGCTGGATCTGAGAGTCCCCACCAGCATGGATCAGGAGCTCATAAAGGGACAGCTGACCAAGGCTGCGAAGGAGGCCGGCGGCAAGCTGGAGGGCTGGCGCTACGGCATGGGCTTCTCCATCCCCGAGGATTCCGAGCTGGTCCAGGGCCTTCTGAATGTGTTTATAGAGCGTACAGGCGAAAAGGACGCAAAGCCCATGAGAATAGGCGGAGGCACCTACGCAAGGCATCTTAAGAATGCCGTAAGCTTCGGTCCCGAGGGCTACAAGTGCCCCAGCAGCGTCCACGTGGCCAACGAATATCTGACCATGGAGCAGATAGACATCAATACCAAGCTTCTGGCGGACGCCATAATGGCTCTGGCAGGAGAATAATGCGATAAAAAACTACACATAAGCAAATAAAGCATAAAAAACGGTCCGGAGGCTGTGCTTCCGGGCCGCTTTGCTTTCAGTTCTGCCTTTATATATACATTTTGATGGCTGAGTGGAGGTTTTTAATGTATACTCCGTCGTTTGCCACGGCCTTTTCGCCGTCCAGGGTCCAGGCTTTGCTGCCCTCGTAGACGAACTGCAGCTCCTTTGCCTTGATGAACTCGAACATGCCGCTGGAAAAGTCGTTGGTTGTGATGCCTGCGATGATTTCTGACATGTCGCCGGTGCTTTCGGGGTAGCGGATAAGCATCAGCTCGAAAAGCCCGTCGTTCAGGTCTATTTCGTCCTCGGAGAGCTTTACTAAGCCGCCTGCGGAGGTGGTATTGCTGACGGAGCAGAAGATGTAGCTGCTCTTGTAGCGTATGCCGTCGGCATAGATCACGGCCCGCTCAGGCTCTATGTCGTAGACGCTTCTGACGCCCTCGATAATGTAAGCGAAGTGGCCGAAAATGTTCTTGAGGTCCTGATTGGCGTTGTAGGAGGCTGCGGTAAAGGCCCCGAAGGATGCGATGTAGGAAAAGTATTTGTCGTCTCCGAACTGGCCTATGTCCAGGGACCTTAGGCGTCCTCCGACTATGGCTTCTGCCGCTTCCTCCGGCTCCGAGGATATTCCAAGGGTGGTGGCAAAATCGTTGGTGCTTCCGGTGGGGATATAGCCAAGAGGGATCTGTGCCTTTCCGTCCGAACTGGACTGTATGAGGCCGGATATGGCTTCATTAAGGGTCCCGTCTCCTCCGCAGCAGACTATAAGATCGTAGCTGCCGCTTTTTACGGCCTCCTCTGTGAGCTGCCTGCAGTGGCCCCGGTGCTGGGTCAGGGCGGTGCGCACAGACCAGCCCTCCTTGCAGAAAACGTTCAGCACATCGAAGAGGGCGGTCCTGCCCCTGAGCTTGCCGGAGACAGGATTTACTATAAACAATACATTCTTCATAGGTATTTTCACCTTTATCAATATTATTTTGATTAATGATATCATAAATACTGGAATTTGTCCTTTATTAATTGTATAATATTCGATTGTAAAGCGCTGCCGAAGGCAGTATGAAATTATTATGAATTAAAACACAGGAGAATCCAAAATGGTAAAGGAATTCAAGGAATTCATTGCCCGCGGCAATGTTATGGACATGGCTGTAGGCGTAGTAGTAGGCGGAGCCTTCACCGCTATTGTCAATTCACTGGTCAAGGATATAATCATGCCTCTGATCGGTATCCTCACCGGCGGCGTAAGCTTCGAGGAGCTTAAATGGGTAGTCGGAGAGGCCGAGGTCAACTACGGCATGTTCATCCAGAACATAGTCAACTTCCTGCTGGTGGCACTGGCAATGTTCCTGGTGGTAAAGGCTATCAATAAGATGCACAAGAAGGAAGCAGAAGAAGCGAAGTAGTGGAAAAGTACAGACACAGGGTCCAGTATTACGAGACGGACAAGATGGGCATGGTCCATCATTCCAATTACATAAGGTGGATGGAGGAAGCCAGGGTGGATTTTCTTGCCCAGATAGGCTGGAATTTCGATCGCCTTGAATCCCTTGGCATAGTCTCGCCGGTGCTGGAGGTGGAGGGCAAGTACAGACAGAGCGTGCGCTTTCCCGAGCTGGTGACCATAAACATCAGCGTGTCCAAATTCGACGGGCTGAAGCTTAAGATAAACTACGAGATGGTGAACGAAAAGGGCGCCATAGTTTTCAAAGGCCATTCGGAGCACTGCTTCCTGGACAGCGAGGGCCGTCCTATCCGCATGAAGGATAAATACCCTGAGTTCTACAAGTCCCTTATGTACTTCCAGGAGACTGATCCTCAGAGCTTCAAATAATTTTAAAAAATCGGCTAAAAAACCCTTTACAAACCAATAGGGATTTGCTATTATATCAAAGTCGATTTGCGGTATTGGCGGAATTGGCAGACGCGTACGGTTGAGGGCCGTATGGGTAACACCGTGATGGTTCAAGTCCATTATACCGCACCACAAAAGCTGTTTCTTCGGAAACAGCTTTTCTTTTGCAATAAAAGAGCGGATCCTTTTAAGGACCCGCTCTCAGTTTTTATGGGGGGCTTTTCAGTTATGCCTTTATGCTTCCGTCCTTGTTGAACAGGGGCAGGGGAGCCAGGAACTTGATGTCGTCCCTTTCTGCAGCATCGCCCTCGGCAAGTACAGCGATCTTGTCGGTGACTATGCCTCCGGCCAGCTCTATCAGAGCCTCCATGGCCTTAAGTGAGCCGCCGGTGGAGATAACATCGTCCATTATCAGGATGCGCTTTCCCTTGATCATCTCAGCGTCATCTCTTCCAAGATACAGCTTCTGTATGCCGGCGGTGGTGATGGACTGGTCCTCCACGTGAAGGGGATCCGGCATGTAGGCCTTGGGACCCTTTCTTGCGATGAAGTACTTGCTTGCGCCGCTCTGGCGGGCCATCTCGTGGATGAGGGGGATGCTCTTGGCTTCTGCTGTAAATATGTAGTCATAGCTGTCCTGGGGGACCAGCTTCAGAAGCTCCCTTGCACAGGCAACGGAAAGCTCCTGATCTCCGAAGCAGATGAATGCGCCGATGTAAAGATCGTCGGTGATCCTGCAGATTGGCAGCTCTCTGTGGAGCCCTGCAATGTCAATAGGATAGGTCAATGCCATTTTATTACCTTACTTTCTCCAGTCACGGATCTGTTCTCTTAACCAGTTTTCCAGATCCTTCATTCCTTCTCCTGTTTTAGCGGATACGGGGAAGATCTTTATCCTCGGATTGATATTATATACCCTTTCTTTAAACTTTTCGAGGTCAAAATCAAAATAGGAAATGGCGTCGATCTTGGCTACGACCAGGGCGTCACTTTCGATGAACATCAGGGGGTATTTGAGGGGCTTGTCGTCTCCCTCCTGAACGGAGGTGATCATGAGCTTTCTGCCGGAGCCGGTGTCGTATTCGGCGGGGCAGATCAGGTTGCCCACGTTCTCCAGGAACACCAGGTCCAGTCCATCGTAGCCCATGGCGTGAAGGGCGTTGGCTGTCATGCCTGCGTCCATGTGGCACATGCCGTTGGTGTGAGCCTGGATGGCCACGGCGCCTAAGGCTTCGATCTTTTCGGCGTCCACAGTGGAGTCGATGTCGGCTTCCACAACGCCTATCTTCGTGTCTGTCATGTCTGTGATGATGCGGGAAAGCAGGGTGGTCTTTCCGGAGCCTGCGGCGCTCATCAGGTTGATCATAAGAGTACCGCGCTCCTTCATCTCCTTGCGGAGGGCTTCAGCGTCGCGGTCGTTGGATTCGGTGATGCTTTCTTCGAGTTTAATCAGCCTCATATTCAGCTCTCCTTTCGTCTATCTTTTTCTCCAGCCAGCTGCAGAATTCGTCTATACCTTCTTCGGTCTTGGCGGAGATGGGGAAGAACAGGGCGTTGGGGTTCAGTGCCAGAACTCTGGGCTTGAAGGCTTCGATGTCGAAGTCGAAGGCCGGAGCGGCGTCTATCTTGTTTACAAGGACCACGTCTCCCACGGTGAACATCAGGGGGTACTTGAGGGGCTTGTCGTCTCCCTCGGGTACGGAGAGCACCACCAGGCGCAGGTCCGCGCCCACCTCGAATTCGGCAGGGCACACCAGATTTCCGATGTTTTCCATGATCAGAAGATCCAGGCCTTCGATGCCCATGCGCTCCATGCCGCGGCTGGTCATGTCAGCGTCCATGTGGCAGAGGCCGCCGGAGTGGAGCTGGATGACTCTTACGCCTGTATCTGCAATGGTTTTTGCGTCCACATCGGATTCCACATCGGCTTCCATGACGCCTATTCTGTACTTGCTGCCCAGCCTTTTAATGATGTGCAGCAGGGTGCTGGTCTTGCCTGCTCCAGGAGACCCCATCAGGTTTATGAAGAAGGTCTTGTTTTCCTTCAGAGCCTGCCTGGTCCTTTCGGCGGAGTTGTCGTTTTCCGCCAGGATCCTTTCCTTGGTTTCAAATATCTCGTAGCTCATATACAGGTCCTTTCTGTGATTATTATCACCAATTAATAATATCATAAAAGCGCCCCTGCCGCAATGGAAGGGACGCTTAAAGTGCAAAATGAATAGCTGTCTATGCAAGACTGAGCTTTGCGATGGCAATGGCTGTGAGCAGCAGGGGATAGAAGAGGTAGAAGGCTAGCTTCAGACCGTTGCTGTTGGGGCCGCGCCTGCCATTGTAGAGCCAGATGCAGAGCATGGCGGGGATGCTGGTGGCGACCTCGTTGAAGGCCAGATTTATGCCAAGGAAGCTTATTATCAGGTGGTTGTCCGTCTTCATGACAAAGCTCAGACTGCCGAAGAAGAGGAGCATAAAGAGCTTGGGATAGGTGATCTTTTCCGCTATGTAGAAGATCATGACCATCAGTATGCCGTAGGAGGCCATCTCCAGGCTCAGCAGGCTGCCGACCTTGTAAGCCAGCAGGCAGAGCAGGACCTCGCTCAGGATGGTGAGGAAGAGGTTATTGGTCTCCAGCCTTACGGTCTCCGCCAGGTAGATGCAGATGCCTCCAGCCAGCAGGGTGAAGAGCACGTTCTGGCTTTCGGTGTTCAGGAAGCTGCCGCTGACCACGTAGTTGAAAGGGATCTCGCTTATGAGGGCGAAGATGAGTATGCGCCTGAGGTAGAGGTAGCGGTCCGAGCTGTTTTCGAAGCCCTCTGCAAGCATGAAGGCGAAGATGGGGAAGGCCAGCCAGTTGAGGTGGCCGAAGAGCTCGGGCCCTATGTTCAGATGTATTCTGAGGTAGTAGGCGATGGTGGCCAGGATGGCAATGAGCCTGAGGACCAGGGAATTGATGCCAAAGCTTTGTTCAGTTTTTCGGACCTGTTGTTTTGCCATTGTATATGTGTATCCGGCGCCGGGGCGAGCCGGACTGCCGTCAAAAAAGCAATAAAAAAGCTGCAGTAAGTATACCACAGCTTTCGTAAAAATCAAACTACAGAATATTGATCCCGGCTTCCTCGCAGAGACGGCGGGTCTCGTCATCCCATACTGCGGACTGCACCTCTCCGATGTGGGCGCTGCCCATGAGCAGCATGCACAGACGGCTCTGGCCAATGCCTCCTCCGATGGTGTAGGGAAGCTCGCCGGCAAGAAGGGCCTTGTGGAAGGGCAGTTGGCGGCGGTCATCGCAGCCTGCTATGGTGAGCTGACGGTCCAGGGATTCGGGGGACACTCGGATGCCCATGGAGGATATCTCTATGACATCGTCCAGGATCTCGTTGTAGAAGAGGATGTCGCCGTTCAGATCCCAGTCGTCGTAGTCGGGGGCTCTGCCGTCGTGGGGCTCGCCGTTGGAGAGGACTCCGCCAACCTGGCTCAGGAAGACGGTGTGGTGCTCCTTGACTATGGCCTGCTCCCTCTCCTTGGGGGTCTTGTCAGGATACATGTCCAGAAGCTCCTGGGAGCTGATGAAGAACACGTTTCTGTCCTTAGGCGTAAGCTGGTTCAGCTGGGGGAACTTGGCCCTAAGCTCCAGCTCGGTGTCGCAGATGGCGTTTACGATCTTCTCCACGGTGTTGCGCAGATAGAAGAAATTGCGGTCCTCGGGGCGGATGACCTTCTCCCAGTCCCACTGGTCCACGTAGACGGAGTGGAGGTTGTCCAGGTCCTCGTCCCTGCGGATAGCGTTCATATCAGTGTAAAGGCCGTTGCCCACGTAGAAATCGTAGATCTTGAGGGCGTGGCGCTTCCACTTGGCCAGAGACTGAACCACCTGGCAGTGGCGGCCGTCCTCCTTTATGTCGAAATCCACCTTGCGCTCATAGCCGTTGAGGTCGTCGTTAAGACCAGTGGCTGCCTCCAGGAAGAGGGGGGCGGACACGCGGGTGATGTTCAGGGCCTGGCTGAGGTGACGCTCAAAAACGTTGTGGATAAGGCCGATGGCCTTCTGAGTCTCGTAATTGTTTAGCTTAGACTTGTAGTTTTCTGGTATAATGATCTTGCTCATGGTATTTCTCCCTTTGGGCCGCAGGCTCTTGTCCTGCGTAAAAATATGGCATTAGTTTAGTATAATAAAGTCTGCCGCGCAAGTTCTTTTTGAGGGGACTTGCGAATAAATACTACCGGAAAGGGGCAAATGTTCGGATATGTTTCTAACAAACGAAGACTTCTGCATTGAAAAGATAGCAAAAAGCGGGCAGGTTTTCCGCATGAACAGGAGGGCCGACGGCTGGTGGCAGCTAATGGCTGAGGACAGGCTGCTGCTTTTAAGGGAGCCGGAGGGGGCCAAACCTGAGGCTGACGGCTGCATCTACGGAGCCGAGCTCATGTGCAGCGAGGATGAGTACAGAGCCTACTGGAGAGCCTATTTTGACATGCTTGCGGACTACGCAGAATACAGGGCTTCCGTGGATCCTTCGGACCGCTTCCTGACGGAGGCGGCGGATTACGGCAGGGGCATACGCATACTCATACAGGACCCCTGGGAGATGCTCATCACGTTTATAATCTCCCAGAGGAAGAACATTCCTGCCATAAAGTCCTGCGTGGAGGCTCTCTGC
>JAEEGI010004504.1_pt1 | contig 32586 bp, 26 predicted proteins | sample 8958751 | NCBI WGS metagenome assembly JAEEGI01 (sample SAMN16246545, study PRJNA631951) | gut metagenome | biome: gut microbiome; feature: rumen; material: KS-attached | host: Bos | place: Iran: Karaj | collected 2018-10
AAGTATTTCTGCTGCCCCTGCATGCCGACAAAGAGCAACGGCGGCCGGACATGGAACCTGCCGCATCACGCCCCTGACAGATGGGCGCTGTTCAAAAAGTATAACGAGCGCGATGTGCAGGTGGAGATGCAGATTCAAGCCAGGCTGAAGAATTATCCGGTGCCGGACTTCGTCTGGGACGAGTATCATCTGGATCAGGAGATCAACGATCGCGGCATTATGATCGATCAGGAGATGGTCCGGCAGGCGCTACGGATAGACAAGCTCTCCCGGTATGACCTGACCGCCCGCATGCAAAAAAAGACCGGATTGGAGAATCCCAACTCGGTCATACAGATGAAGGACTATCTCGCTGGCAACGGAATGGAAGTCGATAGCCTCGGCAAAAAGGATGTCGTCGCCATGATCAAGACCGCACCGGAGGATCTGGCAGAGGTGCTGGAGCTCCGGCTGCAGCTCGCCAAGAGCAGCGTCCGGAAATACCAGGCGATGCAGAATGCCGTCTGCGAGGATGGCCGGTGCCACGGCATGTTCCAGTTTTACGGTGCGAACCGCAGCGGCCGCTGGGCTGGGCGGCTTATACAATTGCAGAATCTTTATAGGAACTCCATGCCTGACCTGGAGCAGGCGAGGGATCTGGTGAAGGCAGGCGACTACGACACCCTCGATATGCTGTACGACTCCGTGCCCGAGGTGCTGGCAGAACTGGTCCGCACATCCTTCATCCCGCGGCCGGGGTACAAGTTCATCGTCAGTGACTTCTCCGCGATCGAGGCCCGTGTGCTCAGTCACCTCGCTGGGGAAGAGTGGCGGACAGAGGTCTTCCGGGAAGGGAGAGATATTTACTGCGAGAGTGCCAGCAGAATGTTTGGCTGCGTTGTTGAGAAGCATGGCCAGAACAGCCATCTCCGGCAACGTGGGAAAATTGCCGAATTGGCGCTCGGCTATGGCGGCAGCGTTGGCGCTTTAAAGGCGATGGGCGCGACCGATATGGGCATCCCGGCGGAGGAGCTTCAGCCGCTGGTGGATATGTGGCGGAGCAGCAACCCGCATATCACACAGTACTGGTGGGCTGTCGATGCTGCTGTCAAGGAGGCTATCTCTCTGAGGACAGAGACCCAGGTAGGCGGCATTACGTTCGTGATGAGAAACGGCATGCTGTTCATCACTCTGCCGAGCGGTCGCAGATTGTCCTACGTCAAACCCCGGCTCGGCGAGAACCGTTTCGGCGGCGAGTCCGTAACCTACATGGGGATCGATGCCACGAAGCACTGGTCCCGGATCGAGAGTTATGGCCCGAAGTTCGTCGAGAACATCGTGCAGGCTGTCAGCAGGGACATTCTGGCCTACGCCATGCGGACTCTGAGCTACTGCCAGATCGTCGGGCACGTGCATGATGAGCTGATCATAGAATGCAGCCCCAGCGTGTCCCTCGACGCGATCTGTGAGCAGATGGGCCGGACGCCGCCGTGGCTCCCGGGCATTGAGCTCCGGGCCGATGGGTATGAATGCGGGTTTTATATGAAGCAATAAAAAGGGCAGGACCTACCGTGGTGGTAAGTCCTGCCCATAATCTTAGTTCTTATATCCGAAGTGCTCCCGGACTTTTTTGTGCGTGCTCTGATCTGTCAACTGGTACGCAACCATCGGAACAGAAATCATGCCTTTTTCCCAATAACCGTCGACCTGCTCTTGGACGAAGCTCTTCCACTCTACACGAATAAAGATTTCTTTGTCAGCATCCAGCTTAGCTTTGAGGGAAGGTTCAAGCCAGGGTACGTCGGTGATCGGCATTTCAGTGCCATCTACCGTGACAGTGAATTGTTTCATGGGAACTGCTGCAGCGGTGCACTCTCCAATGCCCACAAAGCCAGCACCTGCAATGTGGCAGTAGACAATATCCCCGTCTTGAACGTTTCTCAAAAACTTGCCCGTGCCGCCGATATTTGATGAGAGGAAACCATACTTTAGTGCATCCGGCCAGCTTCTTTCATAATACTCGACCGTGAATTCTCGTGCCTTTTCACTCTTAAAGAATTCTTTTTCGGTTTCTTCTTCCCAGCCACCAGCAATCTCTTTGATGGAGTCGGGGTCCCAGATATCCACTGCCATCTGCAGGTAGATCTGAGCCCGGGCGGCGATGCTCTCTTTTGTGAATTTAGGAATTGGAGCAAAACCGTACTGCTGGGCAAGAGGTAGGAACTTCGGATTGTTCTGGTAAGCGACAGTATTCAGCGCCTGCGCCAGTATGTTGTCCCCGACGTATTTTCCTACTTTCTCCTGATAATGCATCGCCTGATAGCTACGATTCTTATCCCTCGTCAGAATAATCAGGTTACCGATCATTTGCCTACTCGCCTGGAAATCATCGGCATCAACAAACTCATCTTGATAACTGCTGTAGTCGTCTGGGAGGATGTGTTCAATATCGAAGGTGTTACCTTTGCGCTCGCGATCCACGTAAACATCAAACTGTGAGGGGTTGCCCATCTTTACATTGACATATGAGGTAAAACGAGCAAGCAGATGTAGCATATACCGGCCAGAGAACTGATTCAGGCTGAATCTGGTGATGGCATCTATGCTGACGTCCATACGGCGAAGAGACCTAACCAGCACCATTCCGACGGTTTTGCAATCCTGATTGCGGATGTCTTTCATCACCCGGAACAGCAGATATTTATTTGTGTTCCAGTTGACTTTTTTGAAGTTGAAGATGCGGATGGATGCGAAGATATCGACAAATTTCGACACCATCTGGATCTTCCGCTTCACATCCTCATCTGAATCATCACTGCGCACTGCGGAGATGATGAGCATAGTCTGATAATTCAGATCCCGGTTTGCATTATAGAATACTTCCTCATATCCAGTTGTGAATGTGGCGCTGTATTCTTTTAGTCTCAAATACAAATCCGTAACCCGGGACATCTCCGTCATAACAAGGGCTTTATAATCAGCAGATTTGTTGAGCCCCATCTTGACTTTCGCATTACTGCGGACCCAAGTATGAAATTTCTCACCCAGCAGCTCAAAATCCTCGTCACTGGCACCACGTTTACCTTCACGAAGCGAATCCGCATAGTTGGCGCGTAGCCATGTAGATATGAATTCTACATCCTGCGTATTCACGACACCGCTGGTATCATAGGAGGATGCGCTCTTGATCCGATTGATATTGTCCTGCCATCTGTGGTTGACGGCGTACCGGTCCATCTCCACGATCTGCTGCATGATATATGCTTTCATCATTTCAGCACTGTTCAGACTCAGACCGCGGTCATTCATGGTAAGGAAGATCGTGTGCGCTTCATCCTCGGACGGAGTATCAATCTCAAGAAGCAGAACCTTTTCCTTCAGCCAGTAAATAAAATATTCCAGCGCTTCGCCTTTGAGCTCATCAGGGAAGAGCTCTGTGATGTCCTTGTAGCGATCCATCATATTTTGAGCACTCTCGTTGTCAGGCTGATAGGTTACATTATTATCGATGAGTGCGTACAGGCATGACTTTCGGTCATCCACATCAATATTGAAGCTCTTAGTCCCAAAATGATCATCGTAGATCATGTCATCGAACTGGACAATATGGTAGCCCTGTGCAGCCTGTTCCTTCTGAAGGTTGTTCAAGTAAATCAGCAGAAGCGTAAGAGACGTGAGACGCTGCTGGCCGTCGATGATTTTATTCGGAGATCCACCAGTGCAGATGATACAGCCCATGTAGTAATAGCCGTAATTCATAACGTCAAGTGGGGAGTCATGCTCATTAGGATCATAGAACTCTTCAAAGGTATCCTGAAAATCCGAAATCATCTGCTCAATCTGCTTCCGGCCCCAGCGATACTCGCGCTGAAAAACATCGACAGTAAATCGCCGGTGAGACAGGATTTTTGTCAGGGTATCAGTTTTGTCGATCTTATTCATATCGCTACCTCTCAGCCCTGCTTTTTGTTGTGAAGATCCCGATAAAGCATATCAGCAAGTGCCGCCTGAACGGCATGATACTTTTTAGCATCCTGGAAAAGCTGAATGTATGCTTCCTGATTTTCCATATAGGCCGCCATCGCCGTCTCATCGAAGATGCCGGGGAAGACACTCCGATGATAAACTTGCTTGTCATCAGTCTGTGCGGCTTTCTGTACGTCCTCGTCCTTGCGCATGCGGTTATAGAGGTCTTCCACAATTACGCGGTCTGCGTCGGTGAATTCTCCCATGAACTCTTCGTTTATGCGTTGGATGATTTCCTCCAGGGGACTGAGTTTCTCTTTCTTTGCCGCTGCTCGCTTTGGCTGTGTGGGAGCCCAAGAGCCAGACTGGTCGTCCAACGCAATAGCACCTTCATAGGTTTTTGCCAACTGGTAATACTCCAGCTTTACACGGTTATCAAGATTGAATTCAATAGTAGGATCACCCGGCAGGAGCTTTGCTAAGTATGAGCAGAAGATATACTCATGGTGCAGCTCTTTATCGAACATGCGAGTAATCTGGCTGATGTAATTATACCACTTTACCAGATTACGCACTTCACGCCGGAACTGATAACGCTGCTCCTGATCTAAAGCATTGTATTTCTGAGCAACCGGCAGGAGTGCATTGGAGATTTTCGCCTGTGTGGAATTAGATGCGCGGACATCGTCATCGATGTAGATAGCAATAGCTTTATCGATATCCTCCTGCGTGTAAACTCCATAATCATGAAGGATGCGCTGGGTAGTGTAAATCAGGTCAAAGTTAATTTCCTCGTCGAGGCTGGTTTCTCGGTAGAACTGTTGGAAAGCCTCTTTGATTCGCTCGACCGGATTTACAAAGTCAAGGACATAAGTATCCTCTTTGCCGGGATAGGTGCGATTCAAACGGCTGAGAGTCTGCACAGCTTTCACATCGCGCAGCTCCTTATCCACAATCATGGTATGCAGGAGCGGCTCATCAAAACCGGTCTGATACTTCTCGGCGACAATGAGAACATCGCCTTCATCATGAAACACAGCCTTGGTCTGGCTTTCCTTCACCGGATTGCCGTTGCTGTCCACATTCATATTGCTCTCAGTGTATTCTTTTCCTTCCGGATCATCCGGGTCTTTCAGAGAGCCGCTAAATGCGATCATGATTTCGACATCGTCGTAATTGTTGTCGCGGAGATATTTTTTAATGGTGTGGTAGTACCGCACAGCCGCTAATCTGGATGCCGTAACCACCATCATCTTGCCTCGGCCGCCGATCTTCTTTTTCGTGATGTCCCGGAATGTCTCAACAATGATAGCTGCTTTCTGCTCCAGATTGTGCGGATGCAGTTCTTCATACCGTTTGATGGTTTTGATTGCTTTGGAAGTTGGCACATCAGGATTGTCAGGAGTGTTGCTGGCAATCTGATAGCACATCTTATAAGTGACATAGTTCGCCAGTACATCCAGAATGAAGCCTTCCTCAATGGCCTGCTTCATGGAATAGATGTGGAAGGGATGGAAGGAGCCGTCAGGATAAGGCTCTCCGAAGATTTCGAGCGTTTTCCCCTTCGGGGTAGCGGTGAATGCAAAGAAAGAGAGATTCTTATGACGCCCCTGCGAAAGCATCTCTTGCACGAGAATATCCTTGTTGTCGATTTCTTCCTCTGCCTTACCTTCGAGTTCGGCATACTCTTTCAAGGCATCCTCGACATCCGCCAGCGCCGTTTTCAGCTTCATGGCACTCTGACCGGTTTGACTGGAGTGCGCCTCATCCACGATGATGGCAAAATGCTTTCCTGCGGTGTCTTTCACCTGATCGTATATGACCGGGAATTTCTGCAGCGTGGTAACAATGATGCGCTTGCCGTCATTGATAGCATTTTTTAAGTCCTGAGAGGACTTTTTCTCGTCAATGGTCACCACGGTGCCGAGCGTATGATCAAAACTGGATACTGTGGCCTGCAGCTGCTGATCCAGCACACGACGATCCGTGACGATAATGACACTATCAAAAATGGCTTCATTCTGATCATTGTGGAGGCTGGCCATACGGTAAGCTGTCCATGCTATAGAGTTAGACTTGCCACTACCTGCGCTGTGTTGAATGAGGTAGTTGTGGCCGGCACCATTTTCACGGACGTGTGCTACCAGTTTGCGAACGACATCAAGCTGATGATAGCGCGGGAAGATTACCTTGATCTTGGTCTCAACCCGCTGAGAACCATCCGGATTCTTGGCCTTTTTCTCTTCCTTCTGGGCATTGATAAATTTCTGGATGATATCCAGTAGCTTGTCTTTTTGCCAGACCTCCTTCCAGAGGTAGCTGGTTACATAGTCGCCATCGACTGTCGGCGGATTGCCCGCGCCTCCATCTCGGCCAGCACCGTTGCTGCCTTGATTGAAGGGGAGAAACGGAGTCTTATCCCTATCGATGACAGTTGCCATTGCCGCGTCATACAGATCAACGGCAAAGTAAGCCAGAATGCGCTTGTTCTGCCCGAAGCACGGCTCCTTGGGATCACGATTATACATCCACTGACGCTTGGCGTCGTCAATGGACTGTCCGGTGAGCTGATTCTTTAATTCGATTGCCACGACGGGGATGCCATTGACGGCCAGCATCATATCGACAGTATTATTATTCGTCTCGGAATAATGCCACTGCCGGATGCACTGGCAGATGTTTTTCTGATAATTATCAACTGCCAGCTGATTCAGCGTTGACTCCGGTGCAAAATAACAAACGGAGAATTGTACTCCGCGGTGCTTGAAGCCATGACGGAGCACTTCAATCAGGCCAACTTGCTGCACGGCGCTATCGAATGCTTTGTAGAACTGACGCACCGGATCGATGTTACACATCCGTTCGAAGCGCCGCCATGCCATTGGCTGGCTGGCCTTTACGAAATTGGTCAGCGTAACAATATCCAGCGCCATTCCACGGTACATATCATTGCAGTATCCAGAATCATCTGCTTTGATCCAGCCGCCTTCCGGAGAGATAAGGTATTTTTCTATTTCGCTCTCGAAATGCTTCTCGGACTCATCACGATGGAAGGTGTTATTATACGCACTCGTGCGATCCTGATAACCGTTATTTGGCATCGTCATACCTCTCTTTTTTGCAAATCTCCAATCGGTATACCCTCTTCTGTTTTCCATAAACGCATCCCATTAGAACTGCCGCCAGTCACATAATTAGCGGCTGTAGAAGGGCTCTTAAAGGTTATATCCTTAATTACAGCGTTTCCTTCAATAGTATCCTCTCGCGCTTTTTCTATTGATTTTCGCCCTCGAAACGTTTTGCTTTCAGACAAAGAGAGTGAAACAATAGATCCTTTCAGAACAATTAACTCCCCTGATTCAGGTGTATATTCGCCGACTGCGTTTACCTGCATTTTTCTGGATATCAATTCGACCCTCATCGTGAACCAACCTTTCTCTTTCCTGTAACTGTTTCATATATAAGCGATCGCTTATATAATTCGAGATCACTAATCAGCGCCATTTTTTCATCAATTAGTGCCTTTACATTCTCACAGAAGGAATCTAAATAATCACATAATATCTGCTGTTCCGCAATTGGAGGAATGACTATTAATTCTTTTTCCAGAAGGGAAGTTAAATTCAGATTCTGGATGCCCGTAGTCTGTTTTATATAAATTGTGGTAATTGCGAGATAATACATTGCTTGCCAGTAGTACTCGAAAAACTTTGATAATACGGTTTTTTTATCGAGTCTCACCCGATCCATAAAGTTTGCAAACAATGCCGGTTCATCAATATCATACAATACCGCACGGCCCACGGGAGTTTTTTCTCCGCCACCCGATTTTTCAATTAGAATGTCTCCTGTTGCGAGCGTGAGCTTATCAATTTGAGATTGGGTATATGCCCTTTTTGTGTACTCTTCTGGAGGTAAATGCTTAAATCTTCCATATTCGAACTCAAAATCAGCAACTCTTAGGCAAATCCGATCACTTTCTGTACCAGTTGGTTCTTCGCCCCAAGCCCCTCCGTCTCTTGATATAGTCACTCTTTTCAGCGGGAGTTTTCTCCAGTGTTCTGGGATACAGCCAATCCAGGACACCGCACTTTCTCTTGTCTTTGCCTCCGGATCAATCCCTTTGGTTACAGCTTCGAATATGACAGATGACTTCCATCTCTTGTAATCATCTACGCATTTTTTTGCTTCAGAAATGATCGAATCAATTTGATCAACTTGATCGTTTAAGAAATCAACTATAGCGCTTTGATCATCTGCTGGCGGGAATGGAACCTTAATTGTCTTTACCTCATCATAGGTAAGCCCTTGCCGCACCCCTGCGCCCATTCCATAAAAGCCTTTAATTAGATCATACGCATGGAGCGCATAATACAGATACTGCGGATGAATCAAAGACGAGGGCCTAAGTGTCGTATACGCAGAAGTGATAATGCCCCGTTCTTTTGCCTGACCTACACGCAGGCTGGTATGATCATTCTGTAGATCGGTAAGTCGGAGGACAATATCATCAGTCTCAATAATGTTATATCCGTCGAAGGATTCCGGCAGGAGCCCTTCAGGATTGTTTATGTCTTTTCGCTTGATTTTTCCGTAGCTCAAAGACAGCAGATTGTTCTCTACTAAATCCTTATTTTTGTTTTTAACTTGGCCGACAAGTTGAAAAAGCACACGTATTCCCCAATCAGAAGGGATATCCTGTATCCAACTAACACCGCTGCTTCTCATACTCCCATATTGTTCCATTATGACTCCGCCTTTCCGAATAGAGCCCTCAATTTTTCCATTAGTACTCTTTCATGGTCTTCAATTCTAACAGCGATATCCTTTGCAGGTTCCAACATCTCATACTCATAGAAAGTGCGGGTAAATGGAATCTCATAGCCGACTTTGTCCTTACTATGGTCGATCCATGCATCCGGATTGTATGGCAGCACCTCACGTTCAAAATAGCTGTCCATATCCTCATCCAGCGGTACATTTTCAGTGTCGCGTTTAGAGGAATCCGGCTGCATTTTCCCTTTTTTCAACGACAGTTTTCCGTCCGGATCATATAATGGGGTTTCCACGGTGATTTTATTGTATCCAAGGCTCAGAATCGGAAGCACCCGTGACTTTACCATCAATCTATGCCCGCCCTCAGCAGCAGCTTCAAAAGTACCATCGCAGTATTCCCCATATGCTTTAACTATAAGATCCCGGGCATCTTTCGTGATGTCAACTCGCTTGTTACCTATAGGCTTCCGCCGAGGAACAAAGCATTTGCTGGCATCGATGAGCTGTACATGCTCTCGATGGCTAATTGGCTTTTCTTTGGTGATGAGCCAGACATAGGTTGCGATACCTGTGTTGTAAAAACTGTCATTTGGGAGTTGTACAATAGCATCAAGCCAATCGTTTTCAATTATATGTCGCCGGATCTCACTCGGTCCAGAACCGGCGTCTCCAGTAAAGAGGCTCGAACCATTTTGAATAATCGCCATATGGCCGGTTTCTTTCAGCTTAGCGATTCCATTCATGAGAAATAGCATCTGTCCATCACTCTTCTGGGGCAGGCCGGGAGCAAAGCGACCACTATTGCCGAGCTTGTGCTCAGCTTCTACTTTTGCAGCTTCCCGTTTCCAATCGATGCCAAACGGAGGATTGGAAATGACGAAATCGAAGGTCATATCCTTAAATTTATCATCACTGAGAGTGTCGCCGAATTGCATGTTGTCCGGATCGCCACCGCGGATCAGCATGTCTGCCTTAGCAATGCCGAAGGTGAAGGGGTTGATTTCCTGCCCGTAGCAAATCAGCTTTGCTGCCTTGTCCATAGCGGAAAGCCGCTCCTCCATACAAGTCAGCATCTGGCTTGTACCCATTGCCATGTCATAAGCGGTATACATGCGCCCTTCTTCTGCCATGCCCATGCGGTCAGTCAGAAGATCGCACATCAAGTAAATAATGTCGCGACTGGTAAAGTGCGCTCCAGCTTCTTCGTCATAAGACTCTGAGAACCGCTGGACAAGATTTTCAAAGATGTATCCCATATCTACGGCAGAGATCTTCTCAGGGTTCATATCTGCCTTGTCCGTGCAGAAATCGCTGATCACCTGGTACAGAAGTCCCGCATTGGACATGCGTTCCAGTTGGGTGAAGAAATCCATACGGGCAAGGATATCCATCACGTTGTCGGAGAAACCATTCAGATAAGCTTCAAAATTGGTTTTAATATTTTCCGGATCGGCTTTTAGTTTCTCGAAGGTATACTCACTGGTATTATAAAAACGATAGCCGGATGCCTTCAGCAGGAAAGGATCTTTGACCGCCATACCAATCTTCAACAGCTCTTTATTTTTAGCTACTACAGCATCATGCGTGGGAAGGAGGCAGTCGTGAAATCTTTTTATTACAACCATCGGCAGAATAACGAGGCCGTATTCATGGGGTTTGTATGCCCCAAAGAGGCTGTTAGCCACATTCCAAATAACAGACGCTTTTTCCTGAATATTGATGCCTACCTGGCTAATCTTCTGGTTCGTATCCATAATACGCAAACTCCTTTTTTGACCTTATTTGTCTCGCAATTTCGTGCATTTTTTCTGTCAGGCGATCTACAGAAACACCGGTTCGATACTTCTTTCCGTCATTTAGCTTCCAATCATGCTCAACGTTAAGTAGCATTCTCGCGTGGAGAACGTCATAAATGCAGTAAGGCATTTCTTCGAGCGAATCCAATATGCTCATAACCGCAGACGCCATCGCCGCAGGTGGTTTTTCTTCCAACGCAAGATACGCATTCACCTGGGGACTATAGAGGGAGAGCACATCTTTAAGAATATCAAATTCCGTAAGCTCATCTAACTGCTCTCCGTCGTCGGCAGCATCCGACAGGTACTGTGGCAGGTCATCGAGCCATCCGAGCACCTTGGGGACATCCCAATGCGCATCCATGCTGTGCAGCAGCTCTTGATAAGCATTATATGCCGCCCCGAGACGATGCCTTCGCTGTAGCGTGGTTTCCACTTGTCGGAGCTCATAGCCATACAAGTAGCTTTCCGGCTTGCAAAGCGTGTGATAACGCTGGTTAATAAAGCAGCGTGCGCCGTCTTTACGGATTATTTCTCTAAAGGAATCCCGGGCTATTCTTTGTATACATTCCGCTGACATCAGGATTTTTGCTCCTGGGAATGCGGATGCAACCGCACTGTGTAACTGCTCATCAGGATCGATAAAAACCTGCTTCACTTTTCGCTTATCCAGAGACGAGAAGAACACGGCATAGGCGGACTCGCTGGATTCGCTCAGCACATCGATCAGGCGGACCATATTTCCATATAGCCCCAATACAATCGGGTATGTGTTGCTGTAATAATATGCGGTAAAGATAGTAAGAGCATCAGGCGTTTCGAGCGGAGGAAGCTGCTCAATCTTCATCCTGAGCCTGCGCCGCATAATGACGCCGACCGATGTTCTGGACGCAGGGACTCCATACTCCTTACAAACTTTCTCATAGGTCTGCGTCAATGTGCCTTCGGCCAACAGGTCAGACAGCCTGTTGGTATAACGACAGCCTTCTTCTGCAAAGTCGATGGCTTCACCAAAGACATGACCACAGTCGGTACAGCGAAAATAGCGCTGATGAAAAATCAGATCAATTACGTTCCGTTCGCCGCTTTCGGAAGGGAGGATATCCTTAAACTTCCGAGAGCGGATTTTTGTTTCCGCTAAATGAGTACCTTCGCAATATGGGCAGATTTGTTTATCCCGCGAAAAATATGAAGAGTGCACTGTGTGGTAAGTGAAGGCCACCGTGTCACTGTCGTCATACTCACTAACGACAACAAGGCCCGGAAGCGCCAGAGTTTTAGTTCTATCTACCGAGGCGTATACCTCTTGAAAAAGCCTCTTTCCCAAGCGCCGTCCTCCTTTCGGGCATACACAAACAATTATACCACCAAGAAATGAACGCTGCAATCACTTTCTTATTAAATTACACATTTACCACCAAAAAATGAACAGCACAATTTTATAGAAAAATGGCTGGGTGCTATATTTATGATGGCAAGGGGGATGTCTGCCCATCTGCACCACTCCAGGTGCAGGGGAAGGGCCGCCCGACGCCAACCTGCATCACGCAGCGGGTTTCTCATGGCCAGAGGAACTGCCTCTAACACTTCGTGATGGAAGATTAACCAACGTCAGCTTTACTGAGGCGAGCTGACCGTACTGAGTCGGAGGATTCCAACATGTACGGTCATTACGCAGAAGCAAAGACCAACTTCATAGACAGAGTTTCTCCGACTCTCGAAAGAGACAAGGAGAAAATAAATGTCAAAGAAGTATTCTCAGAAGCCGCAGGGCGGCAACAACTCCCAGCTTGAAGAAGCGTTCAAGCACAACACGAGCATCGGTGCTGAGGGTGATATCCTTTTTGATGCGCCGATTGAAATCCGCGATCAGGCAGATCTCGACAATTATGGGATCACGTGGGACGACTGCAAGACGCTCAACTTTCACGGCAGTGAAAAGGTAAAGGTGTTCTTCTTCAAGACCAAAAACCGTGCCTTTGCCGAATACCAGTGGAGCTATCTGGACACCCAGCACTCCCGCGGGTATGCAAGCGTCAGGTGCATGATTCCCGGAAAGCGGAAAGCATACATCCGGTGCCCGGATACCAACAAGTGCTCATCCTGCCCGCATAAGGATAGCAAGCAGGCACCCGTAATCAGTTGGGACGGGCTCATTGAAACCGGCTATGAACCGGCCGCAGCGGCATCTCCCGAGGAACACTTCGTCGCCAAGTCCGAGTGGGAAAGCATCAAATCGGTGATGGACTCTGAAGATCCCCACATTGCGCAGGCGTTCGAGATGAAGGAACTGCTCGGTTACTCCGTCAGGGAAATCGCTGCAGCCCTGGGTCTCTCGGAGCCGCGGATCTATCAGCTGGTCGCCCGTGCCAAGGCGATCGGCAGGGCATACCGACAGAACAACGGCTAAAACAGAAAGGGCGGTGTCAGAGCTAAACGCTCCGGCACCGCCGATTATTTACATATATGGTTTTCAGTTTTCTGGACGGTAGTAGAACGGTAGTCGCCCGCTCCAGCTGTTGCCGCAGTTTGCCGCGATAAGGCACGTTCAATCGCAACCTGCTCACTTATCAGACATCCTGCCGTGGCATACGAAAAGCACTTTTGTCATAGGTTTCAGGGCAGATCCGCAGCCTGCCCGTCAGAGCGGCTTGCCCCGGGGGATGTACATGACGATGCCGAACTCGTCCCGCAGCAGCTCCTCCAGCTCCTCCGGCGTCGCCACGTCCCTCTCCGTGACCTGACCGTCGAGGCGCATGGTGAAATGCTTGCCGCTGAGCGCCTTGCTGCCGTTGGGCAGCGTCAGGTTGACGGTGCGGTTGGTGCGGAAGTTGGAGTTGGGCCGCATGGCGCAGTAGAAGTTCAGCGGCTCAAAATCCACCGGCTCTATGGGGCGCTGGGCGAAATACAGGACGTTCCTCCAGCCGTCTTCGGTTTTGCGCTCGATCAGAAAATCGTCCGGCCGGATCGTGCCGCGGAAGGTCACCCCTCCCACGACCTGCTCGCCGTCGCGGATCTCCACCGCGCCCTTGGGGCCGGGGCCGCCGAAGCCCACGTCGCAGTACCAGTTCTTTCCCTCCGCCCGGGAGACCAGCCCCTTGTGGGCGTAGGCGAAGAGCGGAAAGCCCGGAGGCCCCAGCAGCCGGACGACGGTGGCGTAGGTGGGGAAGCCCAGGTCGTTGAGGAGCTGGCCGAAGATGGTGTTCTGCTCAAAGCAGTACCCTCCCCGGCGGCGGACGACAAACTTCTCATAGAGGTCGTCGATGTTCAGCGACGGGACGATCCCGTACTCGTGCAGGTCCAGGCTCTCAAAGGGAACGGTGGAAATGTGGGCCCAGATCAGTCTGTCCAGTGTGTCGCCGTCGTGGTTGATCGGGCCGGTAAACCCGATGCGTTCAAGGTAGCGGTCGATCTGCTGTTGATTCATGGCGAGGCCTCCTGTCTTTTTTTAAGTTCATCTGTTTGTATCATATTCGAACTCCGCCGGATAATCAAGCACAACCGTATAGGAGGCTATCGGCCCAGGGGCTCCGGGAGCTCCGCGCGGCAGGGTCGGTAATATAAAAGCGCGCTGTTTCAATCCGAAGCGGCAGATTGAAACAGCGCTGCCATGTGCGGGCCGGAATGCGGTCGTTTTGGGCGGAGAGTTTTTTACAACCGGTTTTTGAAGTAGCCCTCCGCGCAGTAGATGGCTGCAGCGGGGTTGTGGCCGGTGACCCGGTCCTTGGCCACCAGGGTGGTGACAAGGGCCTCTGAATACTTGTAGAACATGGAGTCGTGGCCCACGCACAAACCCAGGGCGATGTTGAACTGGGTGTGCTGCTCATTGAGCAGCATGGCCTGGGCGATGGGGTTGCACATGGGCTCGAACTCGCCCGGATGCACCTTTCCGTCCGGGGAGATGCCCACTTTGGTCTTGTCGATGCCGCCGGTCTTGCAGATGACGGAGACGACCTCCAGCCCCGCCCGGCGCAGCAGGCCGTCCACCACGGCGGCTTCCTTCCGCAGGCCGCGGCAAAAGGCCAGGCCCACCCGCGTATAGCCCATGCGCAGGCACAGCTCTATGGTCTCCTTCAGCCGGGGCCACCGGCAGTAGCCCAGGGCCTCCAGCTCGGAGGCGGTCACGTAGAAATCATGGTTTTCCGGCAGGGCGTAGGCGGCGAAGGCCCTGTCCATCAATGCCGTGTCCCGCATGGGGCAGTTTTTCGGCAGCTTTTCCGGCGCTTCCTCGCTGCAGGCCCGGACGGTGCAGGCGGCGCAGGTATAATGCATACTCTCTCCTCGCAAACGGACGGAGAGCCCGGGGCCCTCCGTCCGACAGATCGTTTTTACTTGATGAAGCTGACGTGCTTGCAGATCTCCTCGATGGCGGCGTCCTTTTTCTTGTTGTAGGTCACCTTGTTCTCCTCGAACATGTTCCGGCCCTCGGTGTCGATGGACACGATCAGGGGCCCGAACTCCTTGACCTTGCAGCACCAGAGAGTCTCGGGCATGCCCAGCTCGTCCCAGTGGTGCTCGGCGATGCGCTCCACCTCGGTGGCGGCCAAAACGGCGCAGCCGGCGGGGAAGACGCAGTGGATGGCCTTGTAGTTCTTGCAGGCGTACTCGGTGTTTTCCTTCATGCCGCCCTTGCCGATGATGACCTTCACGCCGGTCTGCTCCACGAACTCCTTCTCGAACTTCTCCATGCGCATGGAGGTGGTGGGGCCTACGGAGACCATCTCCCAGGCGTCCTCCTTGCCCGGGATGGGGCGGACGATGGGGCCGGCGTGGAAGATGGACTTGCCGTGCAGGTCCACGGGCAGCTCCCGCTTGCCCTCGATGAGACGGCGGTGGGCCACGTCGCGGCAGGTCACCATGTCGCCGTCCAGATAAATGATGTCGCCGATATGGATATCAGCCAGATCCTCGTCGGTCACCGGAGTGATGAGGACCTTTTTCCCGTTTCTCAGTTCTACCATTACAAAGTCACCCCCGAATGAGTTGTCACAGTTGCGTTGAGATCCTTGTCAAAGATCACGTGGCCACGGCGGTGAGACCAGCAGCCCACGTTCACCGCCACGCCGATGGCGGAGGGATGCCGGGCGGTATTCTCGATATTTACGCCCATGACGGAGTAGTTTCCTCCCATGCCCTGGGGACCCAGGCCGATGGAGTTGATGCCGTCCTCCAGCAGCTTCTCCATGGCAGCGGCGCGCTCGTTGGGATTGTGGGAGCCGATGGGCCGCATCAGCGCCTTCTTGGACAGGAGCGCGGCGGTCTCCACGCTGGTGGCCACGCCCACGCCCACCAGCAGCGGAGGGCAGGCGTTCAGACCGTAGGAGGTCATCCGATCCAGCACGAACTTGGTCACGCCCTCATAGCCCTCGCCGGGCATGAGCACCGTGGCGTTGCCGGGGAGGGTGCAGCCGCCGCCGGCCATGTAGGTGTACAGCTCGCAGCCGTCCCAGTCGGGGATGATATCCCAGAACACGGTGGGAGTGCCCTTGCCCACGTTGCGCTTGGTGTTGTACTCGTCAAAGGTCTCCACGCTGTTGTGGCGCAGAGGAGCGGCGAAGGTGGCCTTCACCACAGCCTCCTTCAGCAGGGGCTCCAGCTCGCCGATCAGGGGGAACTGGGCGCCGCATTTGACCCAGAACTGGATGACGCCGGTGTCCTGGCAGCAGGGGCGGTCCAGCTCCTCGGCCAGCTTCTGGTTGGTGGCCATGGTCTCGTAGATTGTCTTGGCCAGCGGATTGGTCTCCTTGCCGGCCAGCTCTGCAAGCTTGGCTTCCACGTCGTCGGGAAGCTTCTTGCCGACGTAGGCGACGAATTTCGCCACCTTGTCGGTCAGCACCTGAATGCTTTCCTCTTTGGTCATGCCTGATGTTTCTCCTTTCAAATCGGCTTGCTGGGGACAAATAAAACGGTTGAGGGCAATATATCAGAGGCCGGAGCCTTTGACTTTACGGGTTTTTGTGGTATACTGGTCCTGCGCTCAGGGCGCCAGCACCGGCAGCGTGGAGCCGCCGTAGGGCATCACCAACACCCTGGCGTCAGGTCCCTTGGCGGCGAAGGCCGCGTCCACGGCCTCCTGGACCGTGTGGAAGGGCTTCATGAAAATGCTCTCCACAAAGGCGTCCTCCATCTCGGAGACCAGGTAGATCTCGGCGCTGCGCAGCACCAGGGCGATGGCGGCGGCCTTGTGTCCGCCCAGCTTGAAGTCCCTGCGGATCCGCTCCACCAGCTCCTCCGGGGTCTTGGCCCCGGTCATCCACTCCTCGAAGGTCTTCTCTCCCAGGCCCTCCCGGCAGGAGCCCACCAGCACCACCACGCCGCCGGGCTTCACCGCGTGCTTTGCGTTGTCCAGCGCCTTCTGGGTCTGGTACAGGTTCAGGTCCTTGGGCGCGCCCCCCTGGGAGACCACGACGATGTCGGCCAGCTGGGGGATCTCCTTGCGGTAGAATTTATCCAGGAAGCGGCAGCCCTCTCTGTGGGCCAGCGTCACGTCGCCGGCCACGGCGCGGACGATCTGCTTGTGCTCGTCCAGCACCACGTTGAGGATGAAGTCCACCGGACAGCAGAGCAGCGAGGCCTCGATATCCTCCCGGAGGGGGTTGCCCTCCAGCCGCCCGGCCACAGCCCCGTCCTCCACCATGTGGCGGTGGTTGGCCTGAATGGCGTCACGGGTGGACACGCCGGGCATGATGGCCTTGGCGCCGCCGGAGTAGCCGGCGAAATAGTGGTATTCGATGTTGCCCATGCAGATGCGGAAATCCGCCTCCGCCACGGCTTTGGCGATGTCCACCGGCGTGCCTTTGGGGGTGACGCCCATGTGGATGTAGCCCTCGTCGGAGGAGTCCACGCAGCGGACGGCGCCGTAGCACTCGCCCAGGAGCTTTTTCTTCTCCGCGTCGGTGTGGGTGCGGTGACTGCCCAAAGCCAGCACCACGGTGACGTCCTCCCGGCGGACGCCGGCCTTGTCCAGCTCGGCCAGCACCGGGGGCAGCGCCACCCAGGTGGGCATGGGGCGGGTGATGTCGCTGGAGACGATGGCGACCTTTTTCTTCCCCACGGCAAGCTCGGAGAGCTTTTTCGTGCCGATGGGCTCGTTCAGGGCCCGGATGACCTCCGGCTGGCCGGAGGATGTGATCTCAACGGAGTTGGGTGTGAGCACGCCCATCACGTTCGCATCGGGGATGGTCACGTTCTGAGGCGCAGAGCCGAAACCGATGGTCAGTTCCATAAGGGGTGTTCCTCCTTGTATATAGTGTTCCGTGTTCGTTCTCATCGAATAAAGAAAGGAAATGCGGGAAAATGAAGCTGCAGCAGCTGCGTTATTTTCAGGAGGTCGCCATGCGCAACAGCGTCACCAAGGCGGCCAACGCCCTCTATGTGTCCCAGCCGACCGTGTCGAACGCCATCCGCGACCTGGAAGAGGAGTACGGCCTCAAGCTGTTCACCCGCAGCGCGGGCAAGCTGACGCTGACGAAGGAGGGCGGGTATCTGCTCCTGTCGGCCCAGGAGCTGCTCCAGCAGGTGGGCCAGATCGAGGCGACCCTTCGGGACTTCGGCAGCAAGGAGACGGTGATCCGGCTGGGGATCACCCCCATGATCGGACCCATGGCCATCGACATGGTCAGGGACTTCCTGGCCGAGTACCCGGATTACAAGATCGAGCTCAGCGACAGCCCCTCCATGCGCTCCCGGCAGATGCTAAACCGGGAGATGCTGGACGTGCTGGTGGTCAGCGGCTTCAACACCGACTTTGAAAACTGCGGCAACTACCAGCTCCGCAGCCGGGAGCTGCAGCTGTGCGTCAGAAAGGACGATCCTCTGGCGGGCAGGACCAGCATCTCCCTGGAGGAGGCGGCGGCCCATCCCCTGGTGCTCTTTACCGAGGACTATTACGTCCGCCACAAGCTCATCGAGCGCTTCCGGGAGGTAAAGGCGGAGCCGGAGAACTACGTGGAGCTCTATCAGCTGTCCACCCACTTCCACATGATCCGCGAGCACGGCTACGGAGGCTTCTTCTTCACCGAGACCATCGAGAAGCAGCCGGACATGGTCGGGATCTCGCTTGAGCCGCCCATGAACATCAATGTGGAGATCGTCTGGCGGAAAAACAGCTGGCAGTACCACGGCGTACGCAAATTCATCGAGTACGCCCGGGACTACGTCAAAAAGAAGCCTCTGGCGGTCTGATTCAAGTATATCCTGTGAAGGCGGATTTGTGAAATTGGAAAAATGAATCCGCATATTTTAAAAATTTATGTGCAATTTGCCACACACGCTTGAAATTCGTCAGATTGGTGAAAACAGCGGGTCCAATTTTGTGGGACTCGCTGTTTTTTTGCGCCGGACAAAAGAAATGGTTATATACCTCTGTCTTTTTTCCCGGTTTTCACATATAATGTCAAATTAGACAATAGGTTTTTCAAATAAGCACATGATTTTTTACAATTTTACTTTGGGGGGCGGATAGCATAAAATGTAATCAGTAAAACCCGTGGGAAAACCAGGTCTGAAACCCGGCCCGTCCACTGTACGGGTCAAAACCAACATTATTTACAGGAGGATATCCAGTGGAAGAGAAGAAAATGACGATCGCCGAACGCAGCTTGGCCCTGCACTATGAGAAGAAGGGCAAGATCGAAGTCGTATCCACCGTACCCGTCGAGACCGCCGAGGACCTGTCCCTGGCTTATACCCCCGGCGTGGCCCAGCCCTGCCTGGAGATCCAGAAGGACATCAACAAATCCTATGACCTGACCCGCCGCCACAACCTGTGCGCCGTGATCACCGACGGCACCGCCGTTCTTGGCCTGGGAGACATCGGCCCCGAGGCCGGCATGCCCGTCATGGAGGGCAAGTGCGTGCTCTTCAAGTCCTTCGGCAACGTGGACGCCATCCCCCTGTGCGTCAAGACCAAGGACGTGGACGAGTTCGTCAACGCCGTTTACCTGATCTCCGGCAGCTTCGGCGGCATCAACCTGGAGGACATCTCCGCCCCCCGCTGCTTTGAAATCGAGCGCAAGCTGAAGGAAAAGTGCGACATCCCCATTTTCCACGACGACCAGCACGGCACCGCCGTCATCACCCTGGCCGGCCTGCTCAACGCCATCAAGGTCGTGGACAAGAAAAAGGAAGAAGTGAAGATCGTCACCTCCGGCGCCGGCGCCGCCGCCATCGCCATCGTGAAGCTGCTGATCTCCGCCGGCTTCAAGAACGTCACCATGTGCGACCGCAAGGGCGCCATCTATGAGGGACGCGATGGCCTGAACTGGATCAAGGAGGAAATGGCCCAGGTCACCAACCGTGAAAAGAAAGCCGGTCCTCTGTCCGAGGTTATCAAGGGCGCCGACGTGTTCATCGGCGTGTCCGGCCCCGGCACCCTGACCAAGGAGATGGTGGAGACCATGAACCGGGACGCCATCATCTTCGCCTGCGCCAACCCCACCCCGGAGATCTTCCCCGACGAGGCCAAGGCCGGCGGCGCGAAGGTCATCTCCACGGGCCGCAGCGACTACCCCAACCAGATCAACAACGTGCTGGCCTTCCCCGGCATCTTCCGCGGCGCCTTCGACGTACGGGCCAGCGACATCAACGAGGAGATGAAGATGGCCGCCTCCATGGCCCTGGCCAATCTGGTCTCCGATGAGGAGCTCTCCGCCGACTACATCATCCCCGCCGCCTTTGACAAGCGCGTGGGTCCCGCCGTGGCAGCCGCTGTGGCCGAGGCTGCCCGCCGCACCGGCGTCGCCCGGATCTGACACAGGTTCTCAATACAGGCGGTACGCCGTCTGAAAAATACAATTGGGAAAAACAACAGCGCTCTTTGAGCGCAAAAACAAGGAGGAAAAGCATGAAAAAGCACCTTATCCGTGTCCTGGCATGTGTTCTCGCTCTGGTTATGGTCTGCGGCCTGGCAGGCTGCGGCGGCGGCAAAAGCGACTCTTCCGCCGGCTCCGGCAGCGGCATGACCACCAAAGCCGCCCTGTCCCTGAACCACGTGGGCGCCACCACTCACCCCTACCAGATCGGCGCCGAGAAGTTCGCCGAGCTGGTGGCTGAGAAGTCCGGCGGCAACATCACCATCGACGTGTTCCCCGCTTCCCAGATCGCTTCCGGCTCCAAGGCCATCGAGTTCGTGCAGATGGGCACCCTGGACATCGCCGTGGAGTCCACCATGTCCCTGTCCAACTTCGTGCCCGAGATCGACACCCTGAACCTGCCCTTCCTGTTTGACGACGCCGAGCAGGCCTTCCGCATCCTGGACGGCGACGCCGGCAAGGCCCTGGAGAAGAAGTGCGAGGAGAAGGGCTTCAAGATCCTGGCCTGGTGGTACAACGGCTTCCGCAACATCTCCAACTCCAAGCGCCCCATCGAGAAGCCCGAGGACCTGAAGGGTCTGAAGATCCGTATCCCCGAGAGCGCCGTGTTCCGTGCCACCTTTGAGACCATGGGCTGCACCGCCACCGCCATGCCCGTGTCCGAGGTCTTCACCGCCATCCAGCTGGGCACCGTGGACGGCCAGGAGAACCCCCACGCCAACTTCATCAACAACAAGTTCTACGAGGTCAACAAGTACTACTCCGTGACCCACCACATCTTCACCGCCGAGCCCGTGGTCATGAGCCTGGAGAAGTTCAACTCCTTCACGCCCGAGGAGCAGCAGATGCTTCTGGACTGCGCCTACGAGGCCGCCCTGGTCCAGCGCGAGAAGTCCTATGAGCTGGAGTCCAGCCAGATGGACAGCATCAAGGACTACGAGGGCGTCGAGGTCAACGTCGTTGAGGACCTGACCCCCTTCCGCGATGCCTGCGCTCCCGTTTACGATCAGTTCCGTTCCACCCTGGGCGAGTACATCGACATGATCCTGGCCGCCAAGTAAGAGCAACCGAAACAGATCGATTGCCTGACTTTGGAGGTTGAGATGAAAGCTATCGAAAAATTCTTTAAACTTCTGGACCCGTTTTTCAACGCCCTCTCCGCCATCGTCCTGGCGGGTATGGTGCTGTGCATCGTGGCCCAGGTGGTGTTCCGCTGGTTCGGCGTGTCCATCCCCTGGTCCGTGGAGATGAGCCAGTACCTGTTCGTGTGGATGACCTTCATCGCCGGTTACGCCGGCGCCCGCAAGCAGCAGCACATCGGCGTGGAGATGCTGCAGAACGCTCTGCCCGCCGTGGTGCGCCGGGTGATGAAGTTCCTCAGCTGGGGCCTGGCCGCCTTCTATTACGGCCTGGTGTTCGTGTACTGCGTGAGCCTGTGGCCCAAGCTGAGGGTGCAGAACACCCCCATGCTGAAGATCCCCATGGCATTCGTGTATCTGGGAATGATGGTCGGTCTTGTCATGATGGCGCTCTACTACGCGTTCTTCGCGGTGCAGTGCCTGGTGGATAAAGGAGAGGAGGAGAAGAAATGATTGGCTGGCTGTTTATTTCCTTCTTTGCCATGCTGTTTCTGGGCGTGCCCATCGCGGCCTGCCTGGGCCTGGCGGCACTGATCGCCCTGGTGGCCACCGGGGCCAACGTAAACCTGATCATTGCCGCCCAGACAATGTTCAACGGCGTCAGTTCCTATCCTCTGATGGCCATCCCCTTCTTCATCCTGGCCGGCAACCTGATGGGTGACGGCGGCCTGTCCAAGAAGCTGGTCAACTTCATCGGCATGTTCTTCACCCGCTTCCGGGGCGGCCTTGCTTCGGTCACCATCGTGGCCTCCATGTTCTTCGCCGCCATCTCCGGCTCCTGCCCGGCCACCACCGCCGCCATCGGCAGCATCATGGTGCCCGAGATGGAGGAGGCCGGATACAGCAAGGAGTTCGCGGCCGCCACGGCTTCCGCCGCCGGCACCGTGGGCCAGGTCATCCCGCCCAGCATCCCCATGGTCACCTACTGCGTGCTGGCCGAGTGCTCCGTCAGCACCCTGTTCCTGGCGGGCTTCGGCCCCGGCATCCTGATGGGCCTGTTCATGATGGCGTACGCCTACTACTACGCCGTGAAGAACAAGGTCCCCGTAGTCAAGCAGGAGCTCTCCGTCAAAAAGGTGCTCAAGACCTTCCTGGACAGCCTGTGGGCGCTGCTGATGCCCATCATCATCCTGGGCGGCATCTACTCCGGCTCCTTCACCCCCACCGAGGCCGGCGCCATGGCTTCCCTGTACGGTCTGATCTGCGGCCTGTTCATCTACAAGACCCTTGACTGGCGCAAGATCCCCGACATCCTGCTCAAGACCGCCATCGCCTCCGCCGTCATCATGCTCATCATGGGCGCCGTGTCCACCTTCGGCTACGTGCTGACCCGGGGACACATCCCCGCCATCATCGCCAACAGCCTGCTCTCCCTGACCAAGAGCAAGGTCGTGCTGCTCCTGCTGTTCAACATCATCGTGCTCTTTGCCGGCATGTTCCTCAGCTCCTCCGCGGCCGTGGCGCTGCTGACCCCCATCCTGCTGCCTGTGCTGACCAGCGTGGGCATCAGCCCTTACGTGGTGGGCATCGTGTTCATCGTGAACATGGGCATCGGCATGATCACCCCGCCCGTGGGCAACTGCCTGTACGTAGGCTGCAACATCGCCAAGATCAAGTTCGAGCAGCTGGTGAAAGCCACTGTCCCCTACATCATCATGGAGGTCATCGCCCTGATGCTGATCACCTATGTGGAGCCCATCTCCATGGGTCTGATCCGGCTCACCGGCGCCAAGATGATCTGATCGCATATCCCGATCCTTTCGGGCTGTCCCTTCGGGGGCAGCCCTTTTTTATTTGCCCCGGGCCCCCGCGGCAGCCGGTCATGCGGTCCGTGCTGGAACGCCGGGCTTGCCCGGGGATACGAAGACCCGCCGGGAGAACAAGCTCCCGACGGGTCCGCTGTTATTCTTGCTTTGCAAAGGGCAGCTCCGCGGCGCTGCGGGGCACGATCTCGGCCTTGCCGGTGACGTTCTCCGCCCGGCAGCGGATCTGCCAGAGGGTAAGCTGCTTCATCACCGGGATGTCCTCCGGCTGCATCGTCCTGCGGTTGTGCGCCAGGAGCTTTTCGTGGGCGTGCAGGAACACCTCGCTTCCGGGCGGGAGTTCCTCCGCCGTACCGAAGGCAGTGACGGAGCGGTAGTCGTGGAGGTGGCCCCGGTACGGCTTCCCCGCGTAGGAGACGAACACGGCGGCGTTCACCGCCACCCGCGGGTCCTTCCGCAGCAGGTCCAGCTTCAGGCCCTCCCCGGCGCTGTGGAAGAAGAACACCAGCTCGTCGGCGCGCCACTCATAGCCGAAGTTCACCGGCACCACATAGGGGAACGGCTCGTTCTTGACGGCGATGTGCAGTATCTCCGCCATGTCCAGCATGCCGGCGATGAGGGCCCTGTCGGTTATCTCTCTGTCTTTCCGCCGCATATCACAGGTACCTTTTCAGCTTCTGGAGCCTGCCGACCGCCTCGGTGAGAGACGCCTCGCTGCGGGCGAAGTGGAGCCGAATCAGGTTGTTCACGTCCTCGGCAAAGAAGCTGGAACCCGGCACCGCCGCCACGCCCACTTCACGGATCATCCACTCGCAGAACTGCAGATCCGTCCATCCGGCGAACTTCTCCTTTTCCAGGAAGGGGCCTATGTCCGCCATGACGAAATAGGAGCCCTGAGGCACGGAGTGGGGCAGGCCCAGCGCGTCCAGTCCGGCGCAGAACAGCGCCCGCTTCCGGGTATAGGACGCCTTCAGGTCGTCATAGTAGTCCTCTCCCAGCGTAAAGGCGGCGCAGATCGCCTCCTGCAGCGGCGCAGGCGCGCCGATGGTGAGGAAGTCGTGGACCTTTTTGATGCACTCCGTCACCTCCGGCGGCGCGATGACGAACCCTATGCGCCAGCCGGTGATGGAAAAGGTCTTGGACAGGGAGTTGCAGGTTATGGTCCGCTCCCAGGCCCCGGGGAGAGAGGCGGCCATCACGTGCTTCCAGGGGTCGAAAACAATATGCTCGTACACCTCGTCGGTGATGACGAAGGCGTCGTACTTCTCCGCCAGGTCCTCGATGTACTGCAGCTCCTCCCTGGTGAACACCTTGCCGCAGGGGTTGGAGGGGTTGCAGACGATGATGGCCTTCACATCCTGCCGGAACGCGGCCTCCAGCTCGGCGGGGTCGAATTCATAGGTCGGAGGCTTCAGCGGCACGTAGACGGGGACCGCGCCGCTGAGTATGGCGTCGGTGCCGTAGTTCTCGTAAAACGGGGAGAACACGATGACCCGGTCCCCGGGGTTGCACACGGACATCATGGCGGCCATCATGGCCTCCGTGCCGCCGCAGGTGACCACCACTTCCTCCTCCGGGTCGATCTGTCTGCCCGCCCGGGGGGAGTATTTGGCGGCGATGCAGTCCCGCAGCTTTTTGGAGCCGAAGGTGATGGGGTACTGGTGCTGTTCCCCGCCGCCGGACATCTGCCGCATGGCGTCCAGCACCACCTGCGGCGGGTCAAAGTCCGGGAACCCCTGGGAGAGGTTGATGCTCCCGGGGGTCTCGTCACTGATGCGGGTCATGCGCCGGATCACGGAGTCGGTGAAGGCGCCGACCCGGCGGCTCATCTCAGGCATGGCGTTTACTCCTCCAGGCCCGCCAGCTGCTGGGCCTCCACAATGAACTGCTCGATGGCGTTTTCCGCGTTGAGCTGGGCGATGATGCCGTTCAGGTACTCGGTGAGCTCGGTGTTGCCGTCCTTCACGGCGATCCGGTAGCCGGGGTTCTCAGAGGGGATGTTCACATCCACGGCGGACAGGTCGTCCTTTACCGCGGCGTAGGTCAGCACGGTCATGTAGTCCAGGAACAGCACGTCCAGCTTGCCCGACTGGAGCTCCATCACCAGATCCTGCACCTTGGTCAGGCCCACGGCGTTTTCCGCGCCGCAGTACTTCACGCAGTTGTCATAGGGGATGGCCCCTGTCTGGGCGCCGCCCTTGGCCCCCATCAGATCCTCCAGATCCTTGTATTTCTCCTCGTCCTCGGTGCGGATGAGGATGATGCTCTTGCTGGGCAGGTACACATCGGAGAAGTCCGCGGCCTTCTCCCGCTCCTCGTTGGAGGACATGCCGGCAATGACCATGTCGAACTCCCCGTTGGCCAGGCTCATGAGCAGGTTGTCAAAGGACATGTCCACGATGTTCAGCTTTACGCCCAGGCTGTCGGCCACCGCCTGGGCGATGGCGATGTCAAAGCCCACGATGGTGTCCTTGCCGTCGATCTCCGTGTGGAACTCATAGGGGGGATAGTCGGCGGACGTGCCCACCACCAGCTCGCCCTTGGCTTTGATCTGCTCGATGACGGAGTCGGGAGCGGCTGATGCGCCGGAGGAGCCGCAGCCCGCCAGGGACAGAAGCAGCAGCGCCGCAAGAAGCATGCAAACGGTTTTTTTCATTGTTTTTTCCTCCTTTTGGATCGTCCGCGTCCGGCCTCATTCCCACAGCGGGGAATCCCACATCTTGATTTTAGTGCCCAGGCCCATGGCCGAGGCGTTCTTGTAGATCTGATAGGCCACGGTGATGTCCAGCGCTCCCAGCCCCAGGGAGCAGGCGTAAATAAACTGGTCGTCGCTTGTGCGGGCCGGGGTGCCCAGCACCAGGTCGCTGATCTCCAGAATGTCGTCCTTTGTGATGGTTCCCTGTTCAAAGACCTGGACGATGGCCTTGTTCTTGAAGGTGACCATCTGCTTCCAGTAGTCCACCACCAGCACGTCGGCCATCTTTACGATGTCCTCGTTCGCCTCGTTGGAGACGCAGACCACGGCGCTGTGGGGCTTGACCCAGTCCTTGTCGATGAAGGGGGTGCGGGCGGTGGTCTCGCCCACGATGAGCTCCGACTTGGCGGCGGCGGTCTTGCTGTCGTCGGTGGGGATGATCTCCACGCCGTACTTTCCCTCATATTCCGCGGCCAGGGCCTCGGCCTTGGGCAGATCGATGTCGCAGAGGTAAATGGTCTTCAGCGTGGGGATCGCCTCGCAGATCGACATGACCATGGTGCGCCCGATGACCCCCGCCCCGATGAGCGTAGCTGCCGCCGTGTCAGAAGGCGCGCAGTATTTGGCCTGAACGCCGGCCACGGCGGAGGTGCGCATGGCGGTGATGATGGTGCCGTCCAGCACGCAGAAGGGCAGCACCGTCTCCGGATCGGAGAGGATGGAGATGTCGATGCCGTAGGGGATGCCCGGGGTGACGACGTTCTTTTTTGACTCGGCCGCCCACTTGACCCCGGCGATGTTCATGTCTCCGGCGATATAGCAGGGCATGGTGTTGAAAAAGGACGTCCAGCCCGGGTCCTCGGGAATGCCGATATGGGTCTTGGGCGGGTTCTGGATCTGGCCCTGGCCCAGCAGCTTATAGGTCTCCTCGGTGATGTTCAGTATCATCTTCATATCCAGAAGACCGGCCTTGATCTGATCCTCCTGCTGCAGAAAAAGGATCTCGGGATTGATGGTTCCAAGCATTTTTCGTTCCTCCTCATTGCTCATATCACGTTGATGACTTTGGACAGGAAGTCCTTCGTCCGTTCGTTTTTCGGGTGTTCAAACAGCTCCCCGGGCGTGCCCTCCTCGGCGATGAGGCCCTCATCCATGAACAGGATGCGGGTGCCCACCTTCTGGGCGAAGCCCATCTCGTGGGTGACCACCACCATGGTGACGCCGTCCTCCGCCAGGTCCCGGATCACCCGGAGCACCTCCCCCACCATCTCCGGGTCCAGGGCGGAGGTAGGCTCGTCGAAAAGCATCACATCCGGGTCCAGGGCCATGGCCCGGACGATGGCGATCCGCTGCTTCTGCCCGCCGGAGAGCTGGGAGGGATAGGCCTCGGCTTTGTCCGCCAGCCCTACCCGCCGCAGCAGCCCCATGGCCTTGGCGTCGGCCTCGCTCTCCGGCAGCTTCTTCACCTTTTTCAGGGAGATGGTGATGTTTTCCAGCACGGTCAGGTTGTTGAACAGGTTGAACTGCTGGAACACCATGCCCACCTTTTCCCGGTGGAGATGGGTCTTCACGCCTTTTCGGGTGATGTCCGTGCCCTCGAAAATGATCTCGCCTGCCGTGGGCTGCTCCAGCAGGTTCAGGCATCGGATAAAGGTGGATTTCCCCGAGCCGGACGGCCCGATGATCACCACGACCTCACCCTTTCTGATAACGGCGTTGATGCCCCGCAGGACCTCCAGCGGACCGAAGCTCTTTTTCAGCCCCCGGATCTCAAACAGGATGTCGTTACCGTTCACTTTTCTTCAGCCTCACTTCAAAAACGTTCAGACCCTTCCCCAGCACGATGTTCAGCGTCAGATAGATCAGCGCGGAGATGTAGTAGCAGGGGAGCGGGTTGTAGGTGGACGTCACCACGATGCCGTTGTTGTACATCAGGTCTCCCACGCCCAGGTACTGGATGATGGAGGTCTCCTTCACCATGGTCACGAATTCGTTGCCGATGGCGGGCAGGATGTTCTTGATGGCCTGGGGGAGGACGATGCTCCCCATGGCCTGCCGCGGCGTCATGCCGCAGGAGAGCGCCGCCTCCGTCTGGCCGAAGTCCACCGCCTGGATCCCCGCCCGGATCACCTCGGCCACATAGGCCGCGGAGTTGAGAGACAGCGCCAGGATGCAGGGCATCACCCGCTTGAGCTCCACCCCCAGGAAGGAGCCGCCGGGGTAGCGGATGAAGTTCAGCTGATAGTAGACGATGTACAGCTGCACCAGCAGCGGCGTGCCCCGGATCACGGTGATGTAGAGCCTGGCGAAGCCGGACAGGGGCTTCCATCGGGAGAGGCGCATCAGCGAAACCAGGCATCCCAGCACGCTGCCCAGCAGCACCGTGACCACGGAGATGAGGATCGTGGTCCTGGTGCCCCGCAGGAAATATTGGTAGTAATCGGCAAATATATCGAAGATGACCATTGGGCGCCTCACTTCAGCGGCTGTTGCATATTTATGCGCAATTAATTTATCTAATAGTATAATTATGCATTACAAAAGTCAAGTATTATATTTTTATTCAAATTAGATTTGGTTATCTGCATCAGTATCCACAAAACGGCGCGGTTGTTTTTGGTAAAAGCACACAGGGGCCGGCGCGGCAGGAACGGCTGCGGCAGAAAAAACCCGGCTGCCTGTCTCGGCAGCCGGGTTGTGATCAAAGCGGTATTATCGGGAATCGTACTTTGTGAGAGTTTCCCGCAGCCATATTCCGGTGGGGCTGTAGTCGGCCTCCTCAAAGCCGCAGTATTTGAGCGTGCCCGAGCGCAGAGCGGAGCAGGCCTCGGCCACGGCGGAGAAGGACCACATACACCAGGAGACGCCCTCCCGTTCCAGCAGCCCGATCCATTCGTCAGCGCTCTCCAGGTCCCGGGGGAAGCCGCCGCTGGAGGCTGTGACCCCGTACTCGGTGACAAAAACGGGCAAACCGTTTTGACAGACCTCCTGCGTCATGTCCCGGAACTCCCGGCCGTGGGTGGCGGCGTAAAAGTGCAGGGTGTACATGACGTTGTCAAATTCCAGCGGATCGGCGGCAGCGGAGCGCAGATCCTTGGACCAGTCGGGACTGCCCACAAGGATGACCGCCTCCGGATCTTTCTCCCGGATCACGGGGATGATCTGCTCGGCATAGGCCTTCACCGCCGGCCAGTCCACCCGGTTGGGCTCGTTGCAGATTTCGTAGAGCACATTGCCGCTGTCGGCAAAGCGCTCCGCCATCTCGGAAAAAAACAGCTTCGCGTCCTCAATATATGTATTGGGATCCCCATCGCTGAGAATGTGCCAGTCGACGACGGCGTACATATCATGGCGGAGGGCCAGCTCCACCCCCAGGGCGACATCCGCCTTGTGCCGGTCCCTGTCGCCGCCGGTGCAGTAGCCCACAGCGCCGACGCCGTAGGTGTACATGGCCAGGCGGAACACATTGACGCCCAGGTCCTCGGACAGCTCCCGGAAGCATTCCTCGTTGAGATATCCCTCCGCGGTAATGAGCCCGTTGGAGCTGACGCCCCGGAGCATAACGGGGTCTCCGTTTTCGCCGCAGAGCCTTCCGTCGATCACCCGGAGCCGCCCGCTGTTGGAGGGCCGGGCCCGGCCGTCCTCTATGACGTGTATGACGGGGACTTCCTCTCCGGCAGGCGCTTCTTCGGCCGACGTCTCGGGTGCTTCCGTGACTTCCGGGGCGGGCGAGGCGGGCTCCGGTTCCTGCGCGGGCGCCCTGCCGCAGCCCGTGAGCGCGGACGCCAGCAGCAATATCGCCAGCAGTACGGACACCGTTTTTTTCATAGTTCTTCCTCCCCGGGCGTTTTTTCTATTTTACTGCCTGTTCATCCCGCCCAGGCGCGGCGATACGCAGTTTTGCGTTCGTGTTCCTCAAATCTTCTGCGGCGCCTCGTCCAGCCGCCATACATGGACCTCGGTCTCGTCGAACAGAGCGTCATAGACGGGTCCGTGCGGGTTCTTCGGTTCGCGAAGCTCTGTCAGGCAGACGCGATCCGGCTCCGCCCGGACGGCGCACAGCCTGCCCGGCAGCGTGCGTCGGGCGGCGACGATACCGTTGCCATCGAACACCGTAAGCGTTCTCTGGCTCTCGTTCACGCCCAGGATCCTCCCGTCGGGTAAAACCGATTCCACATAAGCCCGGACCTCCAGATCGATTCTTCTGACCGAACCGTCCCGCAGGTCCCAGAGGCAGACCGAACGCCGGTCCATACCGCTTTGATCCCACAGCAGGCAGCCGCACAGGTTTCTGCGGGAAAAATAAACGCTGCCTTCGTAGCCGCTCCAGCGTGCGCGCTCTTCCAGGGCGCCGTCCAGCAGTACCAGCTCCTTTGTCTCACACGAAGCGTAGACGAAGGCATCCATTGCCGATACATAGACCAGGTTCCACATATCCTCCGTGTCGGGCAGTCGGCGTTCACGCAGAAGCTCCCCCGAGGTCCCATCGATCTGCCACAGCCGGGCGCCGTATCTCTCCCCGCAATACGATCCTGACCTCGAATAAAGCGTGATGACCCCTTCGTCTGAGGTGTGGGCATGGTCCAGCACGGCATGGCCCAGCGCAGGCTCAAAGCGCCAGCGCTCGCCGCCGTCCTCCCCGAGACAGACCGCCATGCCCTCGCCGGCAAGGCGAGACCAGCCCGCATCGCCGAAAAGCTCCCACAGGATGTGCAGAAGCAGCACGACCGGCTCTCTCTCCGGCGTGACCCAAAGCGTTTTCTTATAAGCAGCCCGGAAAAGCTCCCGATCTGTCAGCTCTCCGGTCCGGCCGTCAAACAGGAGCAGGTGATCTCTGTGCTCCGGCCCCTCCTGGTAGGAATGGGAGAGGATCCGACGGCAGCCCTGTACCGTATACTTCTCCGGTTCCAGCTCGTTGAGCAGCCGGTTCAGGTGATACTTTCTCCACTGCGGGCGCACCCGTTCCATCAGAGCCTGTCGATCCTTCAGGTCCTCCGGCCAGTCCTCCCGGGCAAGCTCGGTAAGCACATAGCGGGCCGGCCGTTTGCGAAGAGCGGCCTCACGCGCTTTGATCTTCCTAAAGGTCGTATCTCCCCGGGCCACCCGGCGGGGCTCACATTCCGGCATATCGTACAGTGCAGCGCCGACGGTCTCTTCCAGCAAGGCGGTTTGTTCCTCCAGATCACTGCATCGGGAGGCGTAACGCAGGGCTCCGGAAGCCGCGGCGTCTCCGAAAAGGCTGTCGAGCTGTCTGCCCAGCTTCGCCCAGGAGCCTCCGCTTTCACAGCCGGCGGCCTTCCTGCCGTCCCGATACAGGCTGCAGCGGACCATATCGTCGTCAGCCCAGACAAACAGCAGCGCCGCGGCCGCGTCATCCCCAACGGTCAGTTTTTTGGCCAGCTTTTCCAGCCGTCCGATCTCCCCGTGGGCAGGATCATGAGCCGGTACGACGCTGAGCCACGGCTCGTTCTGCTCCCGCAGCAAGTCCTCCGATGTCAGATAAGCGGCCAGGGCGCTGCGCTCCGCGCCGAGGAGATGGAGCGTTGCAAATGTCGATCCCATAGAGGTCCCTCCCTCTCCGATCAATGATAACATTGCAGTCCGCGGAAAACAAGGCGCCTCGTTTCTGCTTGTCTCTTCCCTTTCCTGCATGGAGTCGGAAGGCGTCGCCGAACAGCCGCGGCGGATTTTTGCGTATAAAGTCCTCTCTTCCTATGGGATCCCCCGCCGGACTCCCGGCAGTTGATAACCCCGCCCGTATGTGCTATATTACCGTTACGGTCTCCATACCCCTGCGGAGTGACGGCAGCGCACATCCCGCGGGAACGGCCGCGTCCGCGGCCGTGTTGGATTGCCGGGAAACCACGGAAAGGAACCGAGTGCAATGAATGAGACAACTGTCAGGATCCAGGACGATCTTTACGAAGCCGTAAACGGAGAATGGCTCAAGACGGCCGTCATCCCCGATGACCGGCCCTCCACAGGCGGCTTCGTCGATTTGGATCAGGATGTGGAAAAGACCATGATGGCAGACTTCAAGGCCTTCGCGGAAGGCGAAAAGGAGTCCGATATACCGGAGATGCGTTATGCGGCAGCTCTATATAAAAAAGTGCTGGATGTGGAGAGGAGGAACAGGGAGGGCGTCACCCCCGTTTTGCCTCTTCTGAACAGGATCCTCTCCGTGCGGACCGTCGATGAGCTCAACCTCGCCGCCTCCGACCTGTTCCTGCAGGGCGTCGATCTCCCCATTCGGATGGAGGTAGACGCCGACATGCAGGACGCGGCAAAGAACTCCTTCCTTGTCATGGGTCCCGCGATCATCCTGCCGGATACCACCTACTACGCGGACGACAATCCGGCCGGAAAACAGCTCCTTGCCATATTTGCCGACATGGCCGCCCGGGTGATGGCGTTCACGCCTCTGTCCGAGGCAGAACAGAAGGAATTCATAGACGACACTCTTGCCTATGACGCGCTGATAGCCAGGAAGGTCAAAAGCCAGCTGGAGTGGTCGGAATACTATAAATGCCACAACCCCATGGGTGCGGATGAGGTCGCCGCCTGCACGGCGCCGTTCGACATCAAAAGGCTCCTGGCAGATCTGTACGGGGAAAACGCCCCTTCGACCCTGATCGTATACGACCCCAGAGCCATCAAAGA
>JAEEGI010004505.1_pt1 | contig 32583 bp, 24 predicted proteins | sample 8958751 | NCBI WGS metagenome assembly JAEEGI01 (sample SAMN16246545, study PRJNA631951) | gut metagenome | biome: gut microbiome; feature: rumen; material: KS-attached | host: Bos | place: Iran: Karaj | collected 2018-10
GGCCTGCATGGCCTTCGGAAAGAACCGGGGAGGAAGAAGGCTCAACTGCTACAACCTTAACGGCGGGGTTCTTGCTCTTCAGGAACTCGCCGGTACCGGTAACCGTACCGCCGGTGCCTACACCTGCCGTGAAGATGTCTACTTTGCCATCGGTATCGTTCCAGATCTCGGGACCGGTCGTCTCGCGATGGATCTTCGGGTTGGCGGGGTTCACAAACTGTCCGGGAATGAAGCTTCCGGGGATCTCGGCAGCAAGCTCATCAGCCTTTGCGATTGCACCCTTCATGCCCTTTGCTCCCTCGGTGAGAACAATCTCGGCACCGTATGCCTTCAAAATGTTTCTGCGCTCAACGCTCATCGTCTCGGGCATCGTCAGGATGATCCGATATCCCTTTGCTGCGGCAATTGCAGCAAGTCCGATTCCGGTGTTACCGGATGTGGGCTCGATGATAACACTGCCCTCATGCAGAAGTCCCTTTGCCTCGGCGTCCTCAATCATCGCTTTTGCGATACGATCCTTTACACTTCCGGCGGGATTGAAGTATTCAAGCTTCACGAGTATGGTTGCCTTCAGGCCAAGTTTCTTCTCAATGTTCGTAACCTCGACCAAAGGTGTGTTTCCAATCAGTTCAATTGCTCCCTTATAAATCTTAGACATATCTGTGTCCTCCTAAAATTTGTTCTATTCTATCTCAAACAAGCTCTTTCGTCAATCCCGACCTGCCTTTGGGTACATGGTCGTTATGCATCATGTGGTGCCGCTGCGGGCAGTTCCGGTCGACTAATCATCTGTTTCGTCCGCATACCTTGTGGCGTTTCTGCGGAACTCGCTTCGCTCAAACAGTCCTCGAAACGCCCCATGCGGTCTCACAGATGTTAAGTCGACAGTTGCCGCACCCGTGCGGCAACCGTCAATCCCCGCCGCGGCACCTCTGATGTATTACGACCGGGTGCCGAGGACGGAAAAATACAGTATGAAAAAGTATCCTTAACAAGTAGAAGTGAATATTGTCTGTTGAATTAATGTCTTTCCAGCCGGATGCCTCCGACGGAAAGTGCGGTTTGAAATAGTATCCTTAACAAGTAGATATGAGTATTGTCTGTTGTATTAATGTCTTTCCAGCCGAGTGTACCCGACGGAAAGTACGGTATGAATAAGTCCCTATATCATTTTATGCGTTTGCTGCTGCAGCAAAGCCGGCATCAAGGTCGGCGATGATGTCGTCGATGTGCTCGGTACCAACGGAAAGACGGATCGTGCTGCGGGAGATACCCTGATCAGCAAGCTCTTCGTCGGAAAGCTGAGAGTGCGTCGTAGAAGCCGGATGGATAACAAGGCTCTTAACGTCGGCTACGTTGGCAAGAAGGGAGAATACCTTCAATGCATCGATGAATGCCCAAGCTTCCTTCTGCCCGCCGCGGATGTCAAATGTGAAGATGGAGCCGCCTCCGTTAGGGAAATACTTCTTGTAAAGAGCGTGATCCGGATGATCGGGAAGAGAAGGATGATTTACCTTCACAACCTGCGGATGATGGCTCAGATACTCAACAACCTTGGCTGCGTTCTCGGCATGACGCTCAACACGAAGAGACAGCGTCTCAATGCCCTGAAGAAGCAGGAATGCGTTGAACGGGGAAATGGCAGCGCCGGTATCACGAAGAAGGATTGCACGGATGTAAGTAACAAATGCAGCAGGTCCTACTACGTCATAGAAGGAAACACCGTGGTAGCTCGGGTTCGGAGCAGCGATGTTCGGGTATTTGCCGCTTGCCTTAAAGTCGAACTTGCCGGCTTCTACAATAACGCCGCCGAGAGTCGTTCCGTGGCCGCCGAGGAACTTCGTTGCGGAATGAACAACGATGTCAGCGCCGTGCTCAATCGGGCGAATCAGGTAAGGAGTTCCGAAGGTGTTATCAATTACAAGCGGAAGTCCGTGACGGTGTGCGATTTCGGCAATTGCGTCAATGTCCGGAAGATCGCTGTTGGGATTTCCGAGAGTCTCAAGGAAGATTGCTCTCGTATCGTCCTGAATGGCATTTTCCACTTCCTTCAGGTTTCTGGTGTCGACAAATGTGGTCGTTACGCCGTACTGCGGAAGCGTATGCTCCAAAAGGTTGAAGGTGCCGCCGTAGATGGTCTTCTGGGCTACGATGTGGCCGCCGTTTGCTGCAAGAGCCTGAATCGTGTAGGTGATTGCTGCTGCACCGGAAGCAACTGCCAATGCTGCGCTGCCGCCTTCAAGTGCTGCGATTCTTTCCTCAAGAACGCCCTGCGTCGTGTTGGTCAGACGACCGTAAATGTTACCGGGATCGGCAAGACCGAAACGGTCTGCTGCGTGCTTGCTGTTATGGAATACATATGCTGCAGTCTGGTAAATCGGTACTGCTCTCGAATCGGTTGCGGGGTCTGCCTGTTCCTGTCCTACATGTAACTGAAGTGTTTCAAAACGATACTTGCTCATTGTTATAATCTCCTTTGATTTTCGATTTGTTTTATTTTTATTTGTTTTTTGCTTCTCTTCCGGGCAAAAAAGAAGCCCGGGTCTTCATAAGAATCTCCCGGGCTGAGGCATCATAACGTATGCATTAACATCGTTCTGCAGTGTGTTCGGAAGCGCAAACGAACGCACCGGCCATTTTCTGTGCCCGGGAGCTACGCATTCGACAACACCACATGTACGAAGTATTGGATGTGATAACTGCGTTCATTTTGCTCTCCTTTCTGATTGCCGGTACCGTTTCGGTGCAGCGCTCTTTTTTGATGTTGGTGTCACTATAACATCATTCGCCTACTATGTCAATAGGTTATTTGAAATTTTTTTTTGCTAGGGGGTTGGGGGTATGTTTCTGTAGGGGATAGTTCGGGTCGACTATACCCCCGGTTCGCCCGCATGGTCGGGGGCGTTTCTGCGGAACTCGCTTCGCTCAGACAGTCCTCGAAACGCCCCATGCGTTCTCCCGGTGGTTAAGTCGACTGTTGCACGGCTTCGCCCTGCAACCCTCAATATCCCCCTACAGAAACACACCCTCTAACCCCCGGCAAAAGCTTTTCGTCGGATAGAAAAAAACAGCCACCGCATCGCTGCGATGGCTGCTTACTCTCCACTCTAGTTTGCTTCGACTACTTCGGTTTTTTCGAAGCCGTCGTCAAATGTGTATGTGATTTTGTATTCTACTTTTCCGTCGATCTGTTTCATCCACAGGTTCACCATCATCAGTCCGGAATGGCCGCTGACGATTTCACACAGGCGGTCTTCCCATTCGGTTCCGGAAGGGCTGTCGAGTAACATCTCGAGTTTTTCCTCGTATAACGGAAGCATGTCATCGTTGGCAACGATAAAGGTGCCGTCATACTCCTCGCCGGGCGTTTTCGGCAATGCTTTGCCTCTGCGAATTACATTCTCGGTCTTCCTGACGGTGTCATCCTCCGTTCTCTCGTAGAAACCCATTACGACATAGCCTTCGTCCGCTTCAGAAGGAAGCTTCGTGCTGTGCGCCATAAATATGTAGGGTGTCGCATTGATCATCGCCCCGGCTTTGTCGTCGGTTGTTCCTCTGGTGAACAGAAAATCCGAGTTGAAATTTACGGCGGGTGCCCCTTTGCCTTCGGGGAAGAACCGCTTCAAAGCTCCGCTGCCCTCCATGGAGCGGAAGACGATTTCGCAAGCAAGGCTTTGGTCCAACTCATAAGGCCACATCTCGGCGTCGGTCCAGGTGTAATCGCAGAAGTCCCTGGTTGTTGCAATGTTAATGTCGAGCTTCGGATCGCCGAGAATCTCGCTCCAGCCCGACATGCCCTCATAGGAAACACCGACATACCGGTAATCCTTGCGGGCTTCCATGACGCGGCGCGCCGTCTCGTTCCACGGGTGGATACGACCGCCGAGATCGCCCCGGTCAAGGGAATAACCGATGTCCGTCGCGCAGTACAGATAGTACTGGTCGGTCAGCCCGATATCAAGTTCCCTGCCTTCGTAGCAGAAGCCGGACACATCAATGCCGTACACGTTGTCGTTGAATACGCCTTTCACCGGAATCGTGAATAGTCCGCCTGCGGAAACCGGCCAGTCTCCTTCATGCCCGATCTGATCCCCGAAGAAGAAGGAAAGCGTCTCCCCTTCGCTTCCTTCCGCGGGTTGCGTGAAAATGGCATCAAGCATGGAAAATCTGATGCTCGGATACGCCTTCGCCTCATTCTTGATGTCTTCATCCGAAAGAATGATCCATTTCGCCAGCGGAGCCGTTTTCACATTATATACAACAATCTCCGTCCCCGTTTTTTCAACAATCATGTCTACGGTATCTTCCAGAATCTCGGGGCTTCCCTCGCTTCCGTCCTGATGCGTGAAGAACCAGATGCTGTCCGCTGCACCGTTGAATACCCAATAGAACGAGCCTCGCTCAATCACCGTATCCGGATCCGGCTCCTTCGTAGGTTCCGGCTTGGCGGATTCGGTCGGTGTCAGGCCGTCCGGCGCAGAAGTAATCTGCCCCGCGTCTCCCGTCGGTCTTCCCGAATCAGGCTCTGCTCCGTTTTTGCTGCTCCCGCATGCCGAAAGAAGGCACGCCGCTAAAACCAGGCAGCACAAAAGTGTTTTTTTCATATGACTCCCCTTCAAAAAGCATCCTCTTTTCTTACATCATATCAGGAAAATGTTACAATTTCCGCTCATAGGTATTACAAATATATTACAAAAAACGCCCCGAAGCAATGCTTCGAGGCGTTCATCGTTTCCGATGTTATTCCTTTTCAAACCGGCTGTAAATCATGCCGAACAATACGCGGAATGCAATTCCGATGCCGGCAGAAGCCAAACCCAAAAGGAACGGGAAAGCCTTATCGCTGAACTGGCCGGGGATGCTGAATACCATAACAGCGGTAACAATACCGATGATAACCAGAACAATCGAAAGAATATCCAAAAGCTTAATCTGCGCCTTGGTTGCAACAATGGCACCGGCAGACTTCTCACCGCGTTCAATCTTCTCTGCATCCTTCAGCTTCTTGCCGCTCAGAAGTTCAGAAACCTGAATATCAAGAGCACGGCACAAAGGCTCGTACAAATCCGCGCCGGGTACAGAATGTCCTTCCTCCCAGGACGCGACTTTCTTATCGGATACATTCAAACGACCGCCGAGCATGGCCTGAGTAAGCTTCTGCTCTTCTCTGCACTGTGCAATAAACTTGCCAATCGTTTCCTGAGTCATAACCTACCTCCAAAAAAGAAATCAGATTCTGTTCTATCATTGTAACATCATGAAATCCAATAGTAAAGATGCTTTTTCAAAAAAATCCTGCATATTAGTAGAAAGCTAAATTACGACAACAGCTTGTTTTGTATAAGCCATTCTTCTGCGAGCTTCGGCCACATTTGCACATCGCGATATACCGGACGCTCAATGACCATCGGTCCGAAACCGCCGTCGCCTTCTCTCGGCTTCCCTTCCGGATTTCCGTAGAACTGCATCATCAGTTCGGTGCGTCTCTGATCCGAAACGCGGACTCCCTTACGGTCACGAACCGCTTCAACAGCCTTGTTAGTCTGTTCAAACGTATACGGCTCGCCGAAGTCTCCCTTCATGACGCGTTCGTTATGTAACGACAGCCCGTGCGGGCCGTTGGGAAATGCAAAGTAGGCATACGGTACACCGGCTTTCCGGCAGCTTTCGGCGTACATCATGGAATTTTCCACGGGAACAAGGTCGTCCGTTACGGTCTGCCAGATAAAGCACGGTGCCATGTCCTTATGTACCTGCTTCTCGAGCGAGTAGTATTCGAGCTCCTTCGGGTCGGCATCTCGTCCGATCAGCGCCCAGATCGAATAGATATGCGTAAACTCGCCGGAGGTGATGACCGGATAACCGAGAATGACACCGTCAGGGCGGTTGCTTACCTGATTGAGTGCGGGATCCGGGTCCTTGATATCCTGATAGTGGGTGTGGACGGATGCGCATACATGTCCGCCTGCGGAGAAACCGATGATTGAAATCTTTTCGGGGTCCATGCGGAATCGGCTGTCCGAACGCATAAGCCGGATGGCACGGGAAAGGTCGCTCATCGGCTGATCGTGCAGCGGAACCGACATTGTGATATCGGTCGTGTAAGTCAGAACGACGACGTTCATTCCGAGGTTATAAAAGTACTCGGCAACAGGCTCGCCTTCCACGTTACAAACCATGCAGTATCCGCCGCCTGGCACAACAATCATGCCGGGACGAACCTGCTCATCGTCGTGAAGATACGTATAGACATTCGGGGCAAAGCCGTACGCTGCCTCGTAGCTGTATTCTCCGTCTTTCCAAATGTCTTCCCGGAAGGATACGGCGGAATCAATCATACCGCGGCCCCCTTTCCGGCTTTGCGGTCCTTCTTCATATCCTTCTTGAAGCGGCGGAAATCGCCGAGTGCCTTCCAGCCGATCTTGAAAATCTTCCGGAAGTTCACCGAATTCTTGCCTGCCGTACGCGGCTTGAAGGAAATCGGACGGAATGCCTGCTTCTCGTTAAAGTAAGCATAATAGGTCGTCATCATGATGTTCGGAAGATTGTAATCCTCCTGCATCTTGTAGAGATATTTCTTAACAACATCGCACTTCATCAAACGGAAAGGCGCATTGGCATCCGGCACCTTAACGCCGAAATACAGGCGAAGCAAAAAGCATACAACCTTCTCGACAAATGCACGGCCTTTGCCGTCTCCGCGGACGGTGCGGTTTCCGAAGATTCCGTCATACTCGTTTCGCATCTGCCAGAAAGCGTCAAATTCGTCGGGATTGGTCTGTCCGTCGGAATCGGTCTGGAATACGTAGTCAATTCCTCTCTTGATCGCAAGATCATAAAGAGCGATGACCTTCGGGCCGTGATAGCGGTTCGTATCCGGCAGGATCTCAAGCTGCGGAAATTCCTTCTGCAGATTCTCAAGCACCTCATGCGTGCGGTCGTTGCTTCCGCTGTCTGCAATCACAAGACGGGACGCTTCGGATTTGCCTGCAAGGACGGGATACCACTGCCGTACCACGCCTTCGATGTTGGCCTCTTCGTTATAGGCCGGCATTACGATATATAAAGAATCCATGGCTTACTCCTCCATTAAAACTCCGTATTTCATCTCTCGGTCGATACGCTCGAGCTCCTTCTCGGCGGTCACGCGCTTGCTGCGATTCTCCTCCTGAATCCGGGCGACTTCGTCCAGGCTTTCGATCAGGATCCGGTTGGTCTGCGCAAGCGTCTGCGTATCAATTGCGGTCGTTCCGGCTGCCTTCTGCGTCTCTGTCGTTACCTGCTTTAAGTTCTCCGCATTCCGCAGTAACAGGCGGTTCGTCATGTCGCTGATGGAGCGGTCCGTAATGACAGCCTGTCTGGCGTGCTCCGCGCCGAGTGCCAGAACAATCTGGTTCTTCCAAAGAGGAATCGTGTTATATAAGGTCGACTGCAGCTTGTCCGCCATCATGGCAAAGTTCGACTGCAGCATCCGAATCTGTGCCGACTGCTGAACGGAAATCGTACGGGAAAGCTCCAGCTCGTTGGCTTTTCTTTCCATCCGGTCGATTACGCCGCTAAGGAAGGACTCCTCCATGACGCTGTACGGACCGTTACGCTTCTTCTCCTCCAGTTCCTCAAGACGGATCTTAATCGCGGCAATCTTAATTCCTGCCTGACGGTAGTACTCCTGATTCATTTCATACATCTGGTTAAGAAACGCGCAGTCCCGAAGCAGACGGACCTGATGCTCCTCTAAGGTACCGGCAATACGGTCCACATTCTTCGAAGCCTGTTCGTATTTGGCACGGATGGCAACGGAGTTGCTCTTTCTCTTCCAGAAAAGGATGCGCTTCTCCCCGTCGACGTCGGTGTCGATATCATACAGATAGCTGATTGTATCGTGCAGTACGTCGTCCACTTCGTCGATGGCCGAATTGTTCAGGTTGTCAATCATGACCTGCGAAAGCTCCGCCATCTTCTTCTGCGTGTCAAGGCCGTACTTCGTGATGCTCGTGATATCCGAGCAGTCAAGCTCCGCCACGCTCTGTTCAATCTTCGGAATGTCCACCGCGTCAAGCCCGAGTGTCGGGTTTCCGGCAATGATTCTCAAAAATCCGATTTCCTTTGTTTCGTCCATGTATTCTCCTTATCCAATCCAACCGTTATTCATCCAAATACCGCGGTACGCGAATCCGGTCGCTCAGGTTTAACCTGCTCAAAAATGCATCAGCGTCCTGTCTGATGTCTTTCCCGAGAATTCCCATGCTCTGCGGCGTCCCGATGTAGAAGGAATTCTCGTCCATGTTCAGAAGTGCCTTCACGGCCTTTTCATCCGCCACCCGTCCGTACGACATGCCGAAATTGTTCTTAAACGGCATCGATTCTTTCAGACGCGAGATGACGCGCCGCTGGAAAGAACGTCCGCACATCGGGTAGTAGCATTTGCCGGGGTCAAGCCGTTGTCCCGGCTTCTTCAAAACGACCTCGCAGATGAACATCTCCTGGTACTCCGAGCTTGCTTCGAAAACCCGGAAATCCACGATATAGTTATTCAGCTCGAGAATCCGAATCAGGTTCAGCGTTAAAACGCCTCGGGCCTTGATCTGCTCGGCCGTCGTATCCCAGCTGTAGGCGATGTTCATGTTGATTCTCGCGACCCGCTTCTCCATCGTCCTCGTCAGGCGGTACATATTCTTCGGTGCCCCCGCCACGTATGCGGGAACGTTCGGCCTGCTTCCGACAAATGCCGGGTTGCTCACTCTCTGGCGCACATACTGACGGTTCGCCATCTCAAGGTGCTTCGAAAGCTGCATGAACTCCCTGAGCCCTTCGGAATATCCGCCGGAGCAATACCGGATGGACTGCATGAGAGGCTCCCCCGCAAACGACGTGTCGGCTCGGACGCTCATCATGACCGGGAAGGATTCCTCATTAACCGGAGGATCCTTCAAAAGAAACATCTCAATGTCGGTCATCGAATCGAAGAACAGTCGGTAAACCTTTAATTTTTTCAGGCTGTATACCTTCAGGTAAGGACACTCTTCCTCTGTCACGCCTGTCTTAGCCATTGATTACTCCCCTTCTTCGGAAAATGAAACTATATCAACCGTACGGTGTCTTTACCGGTCGTTATATCATTCACGCGCTGTGCGAAAAGCGAGCAAATGACACGGCAATCCTCATTGTATTTCGGCTGCTTGACTTCAGCCATGATTTCCTTTGTGAGAAATGCCAGGTAGTCGGCTTCCTTCGTCTGCACGAATTCGTACTCGATGATCTTTTCTCTTGAAAAGCTTCGGTTATCAAGATATTTGCGGATTCTCGTGACATCACGGGTCGTAACGATTCCGGCGGCGCTGAAATGCGTAAACTGGGACCACTTGGTCGTCGCCTTACGAAACAGCTCGACAAACTGGAACCATCCCTGGTAATCACCGAGAATGCTTTTCTCAACATTATTGTCGTATCCGACGAAAATCGGGGTGAAACGCTGCTGAACAGACTCCTCGATCTTCTCACGGGTATTATAGTTGACGTCCGCGCCGTTACCGGTCGTGTTACCGGCGCCGATGATGCGGAAGTTCGGATGACGGGGCACCCGCTCGCCGTTCGGGAAAGCATAGTGCGCGTTCGTCGTATTTGACAGGAACGAATTCAGCTTAACCGTCGCACGGCTGTTACCGTTATCCAACTCGTCGCAGAAAGCAATCTTTCCGTACTTGTAGCAGCGGTAGAAGTTCGGGCGGCTGTATCCGCCGTTAGCGGTCTGGAATCCGAGGATGTCATATTCCTCGTTGATGTATCCGATGTCAATGCTTTCGATGCCGAGAATCAATGCAATCTGCTGAACCATGTAGGTCTTGCCGCAACCCGAGGGACCGATCAGATACGGGTTGGCATTTTCCATGACGGCGATCAAAACGTCATCGAACATCTTGTGGAAGGTCATGCCCTCGCGCTTCATCTTCTCCTTGCGCTTCAGGGCCTCCTCCATTCGTTTATAGAACGGAATCGTTTCATCAAGCAGGAAGCAGGGCGTGAAATCCACCTGCTCGTCGGAGGTGTCTTCGATGACAAGGTCCGCGGTCTCGGAAAGCGCGTCGGGCACCTTCGCAGACTCTTCCGCAGCCATCTCGGCCTTTACAACCTGCTGCGGCTTCGTCTTCTTGATAATAACCTTGGCAGGTGCCTTCGGTTCCTCTTCTTCAACCTCCTCCACTGCTTCCGCCTGCTCCGCGGCACGGTCAATTGCCTTGTCGGAAACAATCATCAGGCGGTCGATGCGGTCATTCAGTTTCTTGCTTGCTTCCGCGTCGGCAAGAAGCTCCTTAAGCCGGTCGTTATCCTTAAAATAGGCATCCATCCGGTTGATGACATCGTCGGACTGACGTCCCGCGCGAACAACCTCGTCACGGGCGTTTCGAACCAGATCGTCGACAAGCTTTTTAAGCTCCGAAATCTCTGCGCGGCTGTCCGTTACAAGCCGGTTCACAATCTCGTCCTTATCGGCGAGTATCGCGCGGCGCTGTCCCTCAACGAACTCGGCGTGTGTCCTGTCCATGCGCTCCATGAGCGTGTCAACCTGGATTTTGGCGTTTGTAAGCTCGCTGTCGCAGTATTCCTTAACATCCTTCATGGCATTTGCCGACAGCTCGGTAATCATCTTCGCTCTCTTCTCGGTGAGCGACAGAGAATCTGTTAAGCGGCTCGTGGCTTCCTGAACGGCATCCACCTTCTGCTCGGCAAGCATGATGCGCTCTTCGCTGACATTATAAATGCCGACCATTCTGCAGAATGCGGAGTATTCCTGATCGATGATCGTCTCGGGCTTCTCGCCGGAAAGATACCGGGTCGAAAAGCGCGTCAGACTCGCCGTGAACATGTCCTCGTCATAACAGAACGGACGGATTTTTACGGCATATTCGGAAATGGATTCGCGCACGTCCGTGGAATAGTTCTGTCCCTCAATCGAACGGTACCAGCGCAGATAGTTCACCTTGTCCCGGAACATATGATAAAGCTTCGGGATGAACATGTGCGTGGATGCAACACCGCCGACGTCGAACATCTCGAGGAAGATCTGCGACAATTCCTTGAAATCCGCCGACTGGTCCTCGAGGATGAAAATGTGCGGATAGATGCCTTCGGCGTACTTTACGGTCTCATACCATTTCTTCTCCGGAAAATCGATTCTGTTCCGGAAGATCTGTTCCAGAATGTCTACAAACAGAGTGAACGGTTTGATGATCAGTTCATTCGGTTCCGCAGAAACGTTGGTCACGTACTCTCTGAGTTTTTTATTCTTCGCTTCGTTCGAAACGGCCAGTATGTCCCGAATCTTGTCAAAGCGGTCCTTCAAAATGTCAGCTTCGCTCTTTTGTCTCGCCATTGCATTCCCCTCGTCACGAAATAAAGTATTTGCCTGCCATCGCAGTTCTGTAATGTCCGGTCATTCCCGATCCGACGTCGTCGAAATAGGTCTGGTATCGTCCGTCCGGGAGCTTCGTCCTTATCATGCGGAGATTATTCTTTCTGAGCATGACCTGCGTTGTCTGATTCTTTACGACCGTGCAGGAAAGCGTTTCGGAGTACCCCGCGTCCGGATAAAGGAAGGTCCGCCAGATGTCATTCCGCGTAATCCTTCCGGAGGTCTCCGTCGTCTCCTTCAGTGCATAGAACATGCCCCAGGGAAGGCGGTACATAACCGTCGGAACGATATTCTCAGGCAGGAGTTTTCGAAGCTCCTCACCGAGCTCCTCCTGCGGATACGGTTGAAACCGCTGCGTCTCGAAGCAGATTTCCTTGCCCTTTTGCGTGACGGAAATCCGCACATCCATATGCTTTTCAAAAAACAGAAATTCCATCTCGCCGCTGAACTCGATTTCATCGATGGCAAATACCATGTCCATCCGCGCCGGATCGAACTTGATTTCCGCCTTCAGCGACTGTCCGGAATCCGGATACTCTGCGATGAACATCCGGTAATTCGTATCACTGAACCGCTCTGTCGATACCATATGCGAGGTATCCATATGTCCGCGGTGAAGCTGAAGGATGCCCTTTCCTCTCCAGCCGACAATCCGGTCCTTGACACGGCCTTCCCGCGCAAACAGGCCCTCGAGTTCCTCGACCAGGTATTCCGCAAGCGGAAGAAAACGTTTGCTCATCGTCGCATCAAAGGGAATCTCCGGAATCGGCGTTCCGGCCTTCGGATCATAGTGCCCGCCAAGCGGATCCTTGCGAATGGCCGCGCCGGCATCCATCAGGGCTCTTGTCCCGGCATCCATCAGAACCGAATCGCGGTTTTTGGTATCCGCGTAAACATTCATCACCTGCTCGCAAAGCTCTTCGAAGCATTCGTCGAGCTCGCTCAGGGTAATCTGCTCATTGTCCCCGTACATCACGGTCATCGCCGTGCAACCTGCCGGGTTCGGTTCGGCTTCCGGCCCCCGTTCATCCGGTTTCTGAACCGCGGCAGTAAACTCGTACACCGAAACCATCCGTAGGTTTTTAATCTTCCGAACGGTGATCTCCCGTTCCGACATTCTGTGAAGCATATCCCTCTCCAAAAAAATGCAGTTCGCCGGTCTTCCCAACGAGCCGCATTGCGTTCGTTCGTACTCCTATTATAGTAACACCGAATCGGTTTGAAGTAAAGAAATATCCTTGATAAATGCAACAAAAAAGCTCCCCGGAGCAATTCCGGGGAGCCTGTCATTTCATATATCAGCCCTTCTCAAGTGCAAGGGTTCTCGTGGTCAGGTCGCAAACCTCAGCCGGTCCGTAGTACTGGATGGCACCCGGATAGGTGAAGCAGGTCTTAACGGCCCACTCCTCACGGTGCTTCTCGAAGTACTTAAACGGCTTGCCGTCAAGCTCTACAAGAGCCTTACGGATAACGGGCTTGTCCTTACCGTTACGACGCTCGATGTTCATCATCTTCGTGATCGGCATACCGCCTGCCTTCCACTCTTCAGCAGGCTTCGAAAGGTTGCTAACCTTCGAAAGGTAACCGGTGTAACCGTACTGGATCAGCATGAAAGCGTTGTAGCCGAGGGAGTAGCAGTAGTCAGCATCGAAGTTCGACGGGAAAGCGCAACGGCCTTCGTAACCGAAGAAGTGATGCTGCGTACCGAACTTGCCCTTATAGGTGCCGGCTTTCTTTCTCTTTGCAAGCTCCGTCTTAACCATCTCGGAGAAGAGCTTCTCGGACTCAATCAGGGAAACCTGTACGTTACCGTGAGGATCTCTCTCAAGGAACAACTGCTGCTGAATGCCCTGCGGAAGAATGTCAAATACCTTGAAGGAAGCCTTGGTGAGGCCGGCCTTGATATATTCATACTTGGAATTCCAATCCGGAAGCGCGTTGAACTTCTCGGTCTTCTCGCCTGCAAGGAGCTCGTTGATCTCGGCAATCAGCTTGGAGAACTCGGGAACGAACTCAACGATACCCTCGGGGATGATCGCAACGCCGAAGTTCTCGCCGTTGTTACCACGGGTCTCAACTGCATCGGCAATGTACTTGGTGATCTGTGCAAGAGACATCTTCTTAGCGGCAACTTCCTCACCGATCAGGCAAATGTTGGGCTGGGTCTCAAGCGCGCACTCAAGGGCAACATGGGAAGCGGAACGTCCCATAACCTTGATGAAGTGCCAGTACTTCTTCGCGGAGTTCGCGTCACGCTCGATGTTACCGATCAATTCGCTGTAGGTCTTCGTAGCGGTATCGAAACCGAAGGAAGCCTCAATGTCCTCGTTCTTAAGGTCACCGTCGATGGTCTTCGGGCATCCGATAACCTGTACGCCGGTCTTCTTCGCTGCCATGTACTCGGCAAGTACGGCTGCGTTCGTGTTGGAATCGTCACCGCCGATGATAACGATGGCGGTAAGTCCGTGCTTCTTCGCAACCTTCTCAACGATTGCAAACTGCTCCTCGGTCTCGAGCTTCGTACGGCCGGAACCGATGATATCGAAACCGCCGGTGTTGCGGTATGCGTCAATAAGCTTGTCGGTGAACTTTACATAATCGTCATCAAGAAGACCGCTCGGGCCGCCCTTGAAGCCAAGGAGAACGTTGTTCTTGTCGGTAGCCTTCAAAGCATCGTAAAGACCGCATACAACGTTGTGTCCGCCGGGTGCCTGTCCGCCGGAAAGGATAACGCCGACAACCTGCTTTTTAGCCTTCGAGGTGTTCGCGCCCTTAACGAACGTGATTTCCTTCTTGCCGTAGGTATTCGGGAACAGAGCCTTGATCTTGTCCTGATCCGCTACGCTCTTGGTTGCCTTGCCTTCCTTTACGCAGATGTCTGCGATGCCGTTTCTGAGCATCCCGGGAAGCTTCGGCTGATACTCATATCTCGCTTTTTGCAGAGGTGAAAGATTCATAAATCATACTCCTTTGTCTCGTGATTTTGGGCAGAGCCCATTTGATGTATATAGTATCTCATTTTGCGTCAAATGTAAAGACTTTATCTTGCTGTCTGTCCGTCGCCGAAAAGGATGGTTGCTTCCCCGACGTCATCGCAGATGACGCACACGTCCGGATTGTCCGGACAGTAGAAATGCACGGCCTTCCGCACCGGAATTCCGCAGACATAGGAGTATTCCATACAGATCTTGCCGGCGGGCACCGTGTAGTCCCCGTCCCGGTCATATACGTAATTCACGCGGGCGAACTCATAGCTGCCGGCGTAATAGATTTCCGAAATAACGCGTCCCTGCGAATCCTTTACATATTCGAGAGAAAGGTTCTGCGGGAATCCCGGAAAATGCAGAATCCGTAACTGCGCCTCGAAGCCGAGGTACATGCCGGTAAGCGTGATGTCAAGACACTCCTCGCCCTCCACGGTCTGGGATATCATCTCCAGGTTTCCGAATTTGGCGCGCTTCATACAGTATTCTTCCTCATAGCGCGTTCCGGAGAATTCGTAGTGGATTCCGTCATCGGTAAATAAGATGTCGCCCCTCGGCTGTCCCGCATTCAGAGGTCCAAGGAGCACCTCATAGGCATCGCCGAACATCTGCCGGTCCATAGGTCCGCCCGTTCCACCGGGAGCCCAGCCGAACAGGCTGAAGCCGTTCCAGCCGTATGTGAGCGACGATGCGGGATATTCCTGCATCTTCTCAAGATAGCCGGAGCTCTCGAGAAGCTCCTCAAAGGTTCCTGTACGGATCCAGGAGATCATTGCGGACTCTTCCTTAGAAGGGTTCGCGTCCTGATGTCCGTCGAAGAAGTCGGTCATGTTCTGTCCGGCGATCATCGGCTCCTCATAGCCTTCCCGGATGAAGTAATCATCGGTGCCCCAGCGGGCCTTGCCGGCTCCGAGCGTGAGCACGGTCGTTCCGGTGGAATCCTTTAAGAACACCTCGTCACCCACCTGATAGATTCGGTAGGAATCTACCTCAGTGGTAATCTCGCGGACCGGGTTCTCCTCTTCGTTCACGGAAAGCTTCTTCGTGAAACCGTTCTTCTCATAAAGGGAGAAGGCTTCATCGGAAAGAAGCGTTCCCGGAACGCTGAATTCGCTTGTCAGAAGCATTCTTACGCTGCCGACACAGCCGACGGATTCGGAATCCACCGGATCCGCGGAACGGCAGAGAATGCCGACATCCTCCGCTTCAGGCGTTACGCTCAGGTTCGACAGGCTCTCAAGAAGTTCCTGCATACGAAACTCGGGGCGTTCGCCGGAGCCGAGGGAGAACCACGGGCAGTAATACTTTCCGCGGGCGCCGACGAAGCGCTTCTCTCCCTGCTGCTCTTCGTAGATAAAGGCCTCGTCCCCCTTCTCCTCGGTGTACAGGTGGTAAAGCGGTTCGCCGCCTTCTGTTGCGAGAAGGATTTCGTAAGGGTAAGCCGTGCCATTTAACGCAATGGAAGTATAGGTTAATTCGTACTGCTCGCCGTTCAACCGGGTTATCATAAACCTTTCTATCCCCTTCTCGCCGACTACGATCTCCCAGAAATAGATGTTATCAAGGAGGAAGCCTTCCTGATTCGTCCCGTCCGGCCAGTCCGTCCCGGAGACGCACTGGTCGGTGACGGCGGGCGTCGGGGTCCCGGTCGCGGCCGCCACAGTCACCGTTTCTTCGGGCGCAGCAGCGCTCTCCTTCCTGCCACAGGCAGCAAGGAAAAGCATCACCAGGCATACGATTGTCAGGCCGATCACACGCTTCATGAAATCCTCACTCAATAACCGAAAATAGTCCCCACGGGGACTATTTTATCGGGTATATGTTACACAGTTATTACGAAAGTCTAACAGTTCTTTTATGATTGCTTCTCTTTCTTCTTTTTAAGGACGATGATTACGATAACCACCGCAAGAATAACAACCGCAATCAGAATCCAGATGAAGATGCAGAGGCCGAGCGGCTGCGGGCAGAAACCGCAGATCGGGCATTTGTCCTCTTTCTCTTCCTTCTTATCGTCCTTCTTGTCCTCGGGCTCATCGGGAACCGCCGTAGGTGTCGGCTTCGGGTCGTCCTTGATCTCGGTTGTTTCAAATGTCAGAACATCAGACCAGGGAGAGTAGATGGTTTCGTCGACGCCGGACTGTTCGCAGAAGTAACGACAGCGGATCTCCACCTTCGAGCCGTCAACAATGGTCTCCCCTTCCTTCAGAAGGTAGACAAGCTCTCCCTTGATCTCACCGGACGTAACCCAGTAAAGCCCGAGCGAAGTCCACTCGGCGTCGCCTTTGACGCGGGCTTCCGTCTGAATGCGGATGCTTCCGCCGTATGCGGCTGCCTGAGAAGCCTTCTCGGCAAGTTCTTCCGGAACGGTAAGAGTATACGCAACTACCGGCTGGCCGTTGAATTCCTCGTCCGTCAGGCGAAGATTCGTGATGACCGGAGCCTTGGCAAGATCCGCCTCCGTCACCGGCTCCACCTTCGCAACATCTTTGCCGTAGCCGCAGACATTCGACCAATCGGTGAACTTATGAAGATACTTGATTCCATCCTCGCTCTCCATGACGGCAGTAGCTACAAAACGCACGCGGAAGTACGCGGTATGCTCCGTAAAATCAATATGAACGCTGTCATCGTAATACTCGTACTGATCCGGGCGGAGCTGATCCTTTACGCCGGGCGTTCCGTCTTCGGGAACTCCGTTCCAGCGGTCATCGTTCGGTACGCCGCGCATGATCCAGTACTCCTGCACGGTTTCCGACGCACTATTAAGTCCACAGTCAACAACATCCCATTCACTGTACCGGTAGTGATAATCCTCGTCGATGCCGAGACCATTACCGGTGGGGTCATCCCAGTACTTGTTGTAATGCCATCCGCTTACCGGATCGTTGACATCGTCAAGCGCCCAGTCAACCTGTACACGAAGATACACATCGCTGGCGCCGTACTTAGCAAGCATAGACTCTAAAAGGCCGAACTCACGCGCCTGATCAATGGCGATAAGCGCGTTCGAAAGCTCGGGGTCGAGGCTGAACGAGAGACGCATGGTCGTCGGGGAATCGCCCTCCTCAAGCCATTGCACCGCAACATTCTGCGGCGCCTTAACATCGATCGGAAGGCCGTCCCCGCTGCTGCCTGACGAAGCCCCTGCCGCGCTGCAGCTACCGAAAAGTAACATCATGATCAGTGCCCAAATACTTACTGTTCTCATCTTATGTTCCTCCGTAAAATGTGAAAACTGATTCAAAAACAAAAATCCGGCCCAGCAAATACGGTCCGGATTTCGATAACATGGAGCATAGGGGACTTGAACCCCTGACCCCAACACTGCCAGTGTTGTGCGCTCCCAACTGCGCTAATGCCCCGATTTATAAGGAGTAACCCGAAGGAAACTCCTTATTACTTACAGCAATATCTTACCGAAAAACCCGAAAATGTCAAGAAAAATTTCTCTTTTATTCCTTGAAGACAATCTTGTAATCCTTCGACAGCGTCGAGGCATTCAAAAAGCTCGTGATGACCTTCTTGGCCTCTTCCTTCGCGGAGGTCATGAACTCCTCGTTCTTTAAAAGCTCGTCCGCCTTCTTCATCTTCAGCTGGCCCATCAGTGCGGAATAATCCGCAATCTTCGTCTCGGTGAAGATGGAGTTCTTGACTTCGTAAGCCTTGAAGCCCTGCTCGTCCACCTCGTGCGAAAGGATGAATACGGGCGGAAGCGAGACGGTGATCGTCATTGCTTCGTTATCGACCTCAAATGTGACCTGATTCAGCACGATTCCCGCGCTGATGATTCCCCGGTAGGTAAAGATGGTCCGGTCCGTGGTAAGCGGAATCTTCGCGCCGAGCACTTCCTTGTAGTTCTCAAACGTATCCACGTCGGTATAATAATACCGCTGGGTCACGAGGTCGCCTGCGGGCTTTACGATCTCCTGCACGGTGCTGACATCAAGCGTCTGCTTATCCTCAACCGCGTCCGCAACCTTCTCAAGCAAAGACTTACGGTCCTTGTTGCCGATCTTCACGCCAGCGAAGATGCCCGCGCCGAGACACACAACCAAAGCACCGACTAACAATCCTATCTTCTTCATACAATTTCCCTCCTTACACGCATAGTAATACAGTCTACTACAATTCAATTATAAAAGAAACCGCCTGCGTGTGCAAGCGGTTTCTGAAGGCCCGTTTTCGGAATGTATGATTTTCAGTCATCTGTGAGAATTCCGTATTGCATTTCACGGTCAATGCGCTCGAGTTCCTTCTCTACGGATTCGCGTTTCATGCGGTTCTCGCTCTGGATTCTCGCCACCTCGTCAAGGCTTTCGATGAGGATGCGGTTAGTCTCTGCAAGGGTGTGCGGATCGATGGCCGTCGAGCCTGCTGCGCGCTGGCTTTCGGCGGTAACCAGCTTCAGGTTCTCCGCGTTACGAAGCAGCAGTTTGTTGGTCATCTCATTGATGGTCTGGTCGGTCCGAACCGCCTGTCTTGCGTGCTCCGCGCCGAGGGCAAGAACGATCTGGTTCTTCCAGAGAGGAATCGTATTGTAAAGGGTGGACTGCAGCTTGTCCGCCATGATCGCGAAGTTCGTCTGAAGCATCCTTATCTGCGCGGCCTGCTGCACGGAAATGGTACGGGAGAGTTCCAGCTCAACCGTCTTTCTTTCAAGCCGCTCGATGATGTTGTTCATCCAGGACTCTTCCACGGGGTTGAAGTCCGCCTGAAGGGCCTTTGCCCGCATCTCGTCGACCTTCATCTTGAGGGCGGCAACCTTGATGCCGGCCTGACGGAAGTACTCCTGGTTCATGTTGAACATCTGGTTTAAAAACGCGCAGTCGCGGATCAGCCGCACCTGATGGTCCTCAAGGGTTCCGGCGATGGCGTCGACATTCTTCGCGGCGATGTCGTATTTCTTCCGGACGGCAACCGCGTTGTTCTTCCGCTTCCAGAACAGGATCTTCCGGTCGTTGTCCGACTCCTCCTGCTCGATATCGCACAGATAGCTGATGGTGTCCCGGAGGGTGTCGTCCACTTCGTCGATGGAGGAATCGTTCAGGTTGTTGATCATGACCTGCGAAAGCTCTGCCATTTTCTTCTGTGTATCGAGACCGAACCGGGTGATGCTGTTAATGTCCGAGGTGTCCAGCTCCGCAACGCTCGTCTCGATCTGCGGAATATCGCTGTCGTTGAGCCCGAGTCCGGGGTTGCTTGCAATCACCCGCAGATATCCGATTTCCTTGTTGTCGTCCATTTTGTTCTCCTTGTATGGCTATATTACCAGTCGTTGTATGGCTGCCGTCGCCCGGTGCGGCGACATACTAATCGTCTTCCCCGTAGTACTGCGGGACTTTGATCTTTCCGCTTAAGTGAAGCCTCGCGAGGAACGCGTCCGCGTCCTGCTTGATGTTCTTCCCGACAATGCCCATGCTCTGCGGCGTTCCGATGAAGATGGCATTGTTGTCGATGCCGAGAATCCTCTTGATCACGTCTTCGTCCGCAACCTTGCCGTAGGTCATGCCCCAGTTTCCGTTAAACGGCATGGATTCCTTCAGTCTCGAGATGACCCTTCGAAGGAAGGAACGCCCGCACATCGGGTAGTAGCATTTGGCGGGGTCAAGCTTCTGGCCGGGCCGTTTCAGCATGATCTCGCAGAGGAACAGCTCGTTGTATTCGATACTCGCCTCGAACACCCGAAGGTCCACAATGTAGTTGTTCTGCTCGAGAATTCGCACCAGGTTCAGTGTCAGAATTCCGCGCGTCTTGATCTGCGCCTCGGTCGTGTTCCGGCTGTACGCCACGTTCATGTAAATCCGGATCAGCTTCTTCTCGACCACCTTCGAGAGTCGGTACATGTTCTTGGGCGCCCCCGCGACGTAGGCAGGCACGTTCGGCCGGCTTCCGACGAAGGCGGGAACGCTGCAGCGCTGTCTGACGCTCTGCCGGTTCACGGCTTCGAGCTGGTTCGTGAGGATCATGAATTCCTCCATACCCTCTTCGTAGCCGCCGGTGCAGTACGCGATCGCCTGCTCAAGGGGCGGGCCTGCGAACTGCTCGTCCGCGCGGACGCTCATCATGATCGGGAAGCTCCTCGTGTTGACCGGCGGGTCCGAGCTTAAAAACATCTCCAGCTCACCCAGAGACTCAAACACCGGGTTATACAGCGAAGAATTCTTTCCGACCTTGCGAACGGTCAGAAAGCGGTCCAGACTGATTTCAATTCCGTTCTCCGCCATGTCTCCCTCCTGAATATATTCTCATGCGCTGCATCTGCTGCTTCACATTTTCCGCAATAAGTTACATCAGCCGCTTCGTATCCTTGCCGGAGCGGATCTCCGCCACACGGTCCGCGAAGATGGAATAAAGCTTCCTGCAGCCGTCGCTGTAATCGCTCCTCTTGATCTCGGCGGCGATCTCCTTCGCGAGAAATGCCAGATACTCTGCGTCCTTCGTCTGAATGAATTCGTACTCGATGATCTTCTCCTGCGAGAAGCTCCGATTGTCGAGATACTTTCTAATACGCGTTACGTCACGCGTCGTGATGATACCGGCCGCGCTGAAATGCGTGAACCTGGACCATGCATTGGTCGCCGCGCGAAATGCCACAACGAACTCGTACCAGTCCTGATACGTTCCGAGGATGCTCCGCTCGACTTCGTTATCGTAGCCGACGAAGATCGGCGTGAAACGCTGCTGTACCGACTCCTCGATCTTCTCACGGGTATTGTAGTTGATATCCGCGCCGTTACCGGTCGTGTTACCGGCAGCAATGATACGGAAGTTCGGGTGCCGCATGACACGCTCGCCGTTCGGGAAATTGTACGCGGCGTTCGAGGTATTCGAAAGGAACGAATTCAGCTTAACGGTCGCACGGCTGTTACCGTTGTCCAGCTCGTCGCAGAAAGCAATCTTTCCGTACTTGTAGCAGCGGTAGAAGTTCGGCCGGCTGTAGCCGCCGTTCGCGGTCATGAAACCGAGGATGTCGTATTCCTCGTTGATGTATCCGATATCGATGCTCTCCATCTCGAGGATCAGCGCGATCTGCTGCACCATATAGGTCTTGCCGCAGCCGGAAGGCCCGATCATATACGGGTTCGCGTTCTCGATGACGGCGGTGATCACGTCGTCGAACATATGATGGAAATGCATTCCCTGGTTTTCAAGCTGTTTCTTACGTAACATTGCTTCCGCGTAGCGGTCGCCGAACGGAATCGACTCGTCGAGAAGATAGCTCGGCGTAAAATCCATAACATCCTTAGTAGGCTCCGTTACGGCCATGTCTGCCGTCTCCGAAAGCTCATCCGGCATCTGTCCGGGCATGCTTACGGGCGGCTGCTGTCCGGGCATACCGACAGGCGGCTGCTGTCCGGGCATACCGACGGGCGGCATCTGTCCCGGAGCAGGCACAGGCCTCTGTACATATACGGGCTGTGCGGGAGCGGGAACCGGCTGGGCTACGGGCACCGGAGGCGGCGTAAGATCCCGCTCCGAGAGCTCCATCAGCTTGTCAATCCGGTCATTCAGCTGCTTCGCCATCTCCGCATCGGCAAGCATGTCCTTGATGCGCTCGTTATCCTGGAAGTAAGCGTCCAGCTTGCTGATGACGTCGCCGGACTCGCGGCTTGCGCGCAGGATCTCACTCCGCGCGTTCCGAACCATCTGGTCAACGACCTTACGGAGTTCGGAAATCTCCTTCTGGCTGTCCGTTATGACGTTATTTACGATTTCATCCTTATCGGCAATGATCGCGCGGCGCTGGGACTCGACGAACTCGTCGTGGTTCCGGTTCATCGTCTGCACGAGATTGTCCACCTTTACCTTGGCCCTCGTAAGCTCGCCGTCGCAGAAATTCTGCACGTCACGGACGGTGTTCTGGGACAGCTCGGCTAAGGTCTTCGCCCGCTCTTCGGAAAGTACAAGCGAATCCTGCAGACGGCTCGTGGCTGCCTGCATCGCGTCGATCTTCTGTTCGGCAAGCATGATCCGCTCTTCGCTTACGTTATAGATACCGACCATCTTGCAGACGGTCGCGTATTCCTCGTCAAGAACCTTCTCGGCTTTCTCGCCGCTCATGATCCGGTCGGTGAACCGCCAGAGCGCTGCGGAGAAGATATCCTCATCCTGGCAGAACGGACGGATCTGCGTCGCGTACGCCGTGATCGACTCGCGCTCCTTCGTGCCGTACTTCTTCGCGTCAAGGCCCTTCGTCCAGCGGATGTAATTCATCTTGCTCTGGAAGAGATGATACAGCTTCGGAATGAACATCTGCTTCGAGATAACTCCGCCGATATCAAACATCTCGAGGAACACGTTGCAGAGCACCTCGAAATCCGGCGTCTGCTCCTCCATGAAGAAGATGTGCGGATAGATTTCCTCGCCGTACTTCACGGCGTCAAGCCATTTCGCCTCCGAAAAATCCACGGAGTTCTTGATGGTTGCCTCAACAACGTCAAGATAGAGCTCAAACGGCCGGATCACGCACTTTAACGGGTTATCCTTATAATCGCGGATATCCTGCCAGAGGCGTTTACATTTGCCGTTCACGTGCTCCTTTAAAAATGCGCAGAGTTCATCGGCCTTCACCGATTCATTATCTGTAACTTTCTTGGAAAATAAACCCATGCTGCTGTGATCCCCCTCGCTTAAGTGATGAAATATCTGCCGGCGAGCGCGGTCCGGTAACGGCCGGAGGCGCCTGCCCCTGCGATGTCAAAATAGGTCTGGTAACGTCCGCCGCCGATCTCCGCGCGCACCATCCGAACGTTTTCCTTGCGGATGATTACGCCCGTGGTCCGGTTTTTGACAACCGTCCATGACACGGTCTCGGAGTAGCCCGCCTCCCTAAACGCAAGCGTCCGGAGGTATTCCTTCTTGAGGATTTCGCCCTCCGCGTCCTGTTTCTCAAAAAGCAGATAGTCAACGCCGAAGGGAAGCCGGTAAGTCACATTCGGGGTTACACCCTCCGGAAGCAGCTTTGCCTCGCGCTCACCGATCTCTACGCCCTCGGACTCGTACTTTTCGTTCTCGTAGCAGATTTCCTTTCCGTTCTGAAGGATGGAAATCTGCGTCTCCATATTGTTCACCCGGAACAGAAAACGGAACCGCCCGGTGAAATTCATTCTTTCTGCGGCAAATGCGATCTCTGCCTCTTCAGGTCCCAGCACAATATCAACCTGCATATTCTCGCCGTCTTCCGGATAATTGCCGATCACCATGCGGTAATTCGTTTTGTCTAACCGTACGGTGCTCACCGGATGCTCCGAAACGTTCCGTTCCCGGCGGAGTTCCAGTGCTCCGCGACCGCGCCAGCCGAAGTAGCATTTGCCGATCTTACCGTTCTTCTCGAGGATCGATTCGAGCTGGGTGACAAGGTACTCGGCAATGGGTACGAACATGCGGCTCAGGGCGGCGTCGAAGCTGATGGTCGGAAGGGTCGAACCCTGCAGCTTCACGTAGGAGTCGGTGTAGGCTTCCTCGACCTCGGCGATGCCGGCTTCAAGGATGCTTCTTGTCGTCTCGTCCATCAGGACGGCCGACCGGTTCTCGGTCTCCGAGTAAACCGTCAGGATGCGCTCCACAAGCTCTTCGAAGTACGGGTCCACCTCACTCAAGGTAATCTGCGAACCGTCTCCGTAGAGAACAGTAACAGCCGTACATCCCGAAGCGGTTACGGGACCCGTCCCGTCGTCGCCTTCTTTCCGTACGGCATTGGTAAATTCGTATACGGAGACCATGCGAAGATTCTTAATCTTTTGAATCAGGATCTCCTGTTCCGTCATTCTGTGAAGCATATTCCCCTCGTCTAAAAAAAGCGGTTCGCTGGTAAACCCAACAAACCGCATTGCGTTCGTCCGTGCTGTTAAAATAATAACACCACTTTGGCTTTTAGTAAAGAGATTTTGCGCCCGGAGGAGATTATTTTGCAGCTTACTGCAGGTTTCTCTGCGCAGCGACATGCTCCGGGGAGAGAATCCGGCTCAGATTCTCCCCGGTGCGGTTAAGAAGCGACTGCTTGAGGCCGCTCAAAGCACCCGTCAGCTCTCTGTCCTTGCCCATGAAGAATATGGCAATCGTGTCCGGACCGACATGGCTTCCGGTGCACAGATCATAGGTCGTGTTGATGAAGCCGCGCACCTTGATCTTCTCGGTGATGCGGTTCATGATGTAAAGCGACTCCTCGTAGGCGTCGGCGTGCGCGATGCCGAGAATCTGGTTCTCGGGATCAACGATGTTATCGAGAAGTAACGAAATCAAAGTGTTGAGGGCTGACTTGCGGCCGTGGCATTTCTTGTACTGAACGATATGACCGTCCTTGTCGCCGCGAAGGATCGGCTTGATGTTTAATGTGTTACCGATCAGCGCCGAGGTCTTCGTGATGCGGCCCGTGCGGGACAGAAACTTCAGGTCTCCGACCGTGAAAACGCCGTTCATCTCACCGGACTTCTTAAGAAGCCAATCTGCGGTCTCGTTCACGTCCTTCCCCTGTTCGCGCATCTCGGAAGCGTAAATCGCAAGGATGCCTGCTGCCAGCGACGCGTTCTTCGTATCAATCATACGAACGGAGCGCTCCGGAAAATCCTCCGCGACCTCTCTCGCCGCAATTCTCGCCGAGTTATATGTGCCGCTGATTCCCGAGCTGATGGTAAGGCAAAGCACGTCCTCGCCCCGTTCGAGCGCCTCGCGGAATGCCTCCTCGAACTCGCCGATGCTGATGAGCCCGGTCTGCACCGTAAGCCCGTTCCGCATGGAATCATAGAATTCCTTCCCGCGGGCACGCTCCTCTTCGGGCGTCCGGTCCGGGAGGTAGCAGGTCACGTTCTTCCCGTCGACATGGTTGATAAAGGATAACACCTCAATACGGTGCTTCTTCGCAAGCTCTGCGGGGAGATTCGCCCCGGAATCCACAAGAATCTGAAACATATATATATTTGAACCCCTTTCACATCGCCGCGATATCGTAACAATTTCTGACTGTCGCGGTCTATGTGAACATTATATGTGGTTTTCATTACTATGTCAACCATTATCCGATAACTTCACGGATGTTTCACAAAAAAGATGGCATGGCCCACCGGGGACGGGAATTTGCCCGTAGGTGGGCCGCGTTCTCCGATTCTACTACTCTATTTTAGCAAGTATGGCCCCCCTGAAAGCCAAAATGGCTTTCAGGGGGGCCGTTTCTGCAAAGTCCGGGCTTTGTGGGAAGGACGACGCGGCCCACCGGGAGCGGGAATCGGCCCGTGGGTGGGCCGAACTTCGCGGAGCCTCTACTTGCTATAAGGCAAGCGCGGCCCACCGGGGACGGGAATCCTCCTGTAGGCACGCCGAAAAAGGGCTGCCGCTTTCAGTGCGACAGCCCCGTAATTCAAAACAGTTTCCGTAGCTCAATCCGATCCAGAATTCCCTGCACGCCGACGTTTTGATGCGTCAGGTACATCCGCGTCACCTGCTCGATAAACTCGGCGGGCGCGCCGGTCTTCTTCTGAATCTTCTCAAGCGGAAGGCCTTTGTCGATGTATTTCATGATGGACTTCACAAGGCGATAGACTTCCTGTGTGCTCTTGCCGCCGCCATCCGGGCCGTTGTCCGTCATACTGACGCCGTTGCCTGCCATGTTGACGCCGTCTTCTCCCTCCGCCCCGAGCACCGCTTCCTTTGCGTGCCCGTACAGAATCCTCTTCGGATTCTTTGCGAGGAGCTTGTTCCAGCTCGCTTCGATTTCGGTGCCGCGGTGGCATTCGAGTTCGTAAAGCGGATTCAGGTCGCCGACAAGAATTGTGCCGTCGTCGAGGCACAGCGAGATGCTGTCATCGCTGTGGCCCGGGGTCGCGAGAATCTCGCCGTCGATGCCGAACTCCGAAAGGACGGCGCGGCTTTCCGTCAGGGGGAAGGCGCGGACGGCGGTGTCATCGATTGCGGTGAAAGGGTACTTTCCCTCCTTCGCGAAAACCGCGTCGGCGCTGTGAAGAAACGGCAGCTGCAGGTCGGCCGCGAGGATGACCGGGCCGTGGTCCGCAATCTGCTGCGCAATCCCCATGTGGTCCGGGTGAAAATGCGAGATCAATATGCCGCCGATTCGGTCGATCGACCCACCGGCTTCCTTGAGCGCGCGGCAGAAATCCGCAAATGTGCCCGCCCAACCCGTATCAAAAAGAATATCGCATGCGCGCCCCTTAATCAGGTACGTATTCGTATTGGAATAACGTATTCGTTTAACCATGCTCCCTCCATGCGGGCATCAGTCCGCATCAATTCGGCAACAGCCGCGCTTCGCAGCTGCAGCGCGGCATCACAAAAACTACTGTGTCACAGCAGCTGAATCAGCTTGCAGTTCTTGATTCCGGTCTTCCAGAAGTCCTCGACCGGCAGCTTGCGCACCTGCACGACGATGCTCATGTTCATCGCGCCATGGCCGACGATCAGGATATTCTTGCCCTGCGCGAGCAGCGGGTAGGCAACCTCCTCGAGAAATCCCCCGGTCCGCGCCATCAGGTCGTACGTGCTCTCGCCGCCCCCGGCGGGCTCGCGGTAGTCCTCCGGATGGAAGAAAAACTGATTGACCGGGCAGTCCGGAATCTTGAAGCTGTCCTCGATGCCTTCATACGCGCCAAATGCCATCTCCATCAGCCGCTCATCATAGTAAACCGGCACATTCCGGCCCTTTAAAAGTATCTCCGCCGTCTCTTTCGCCCGGCAAAGCGGCGAGCAAAAGCACACGTCGAACGCGATGCCTGCGTACTCCTCGGCAGCAGCCGAAGCCATCCGACGGCCTTCGTCATTTAACGGAATGTCCGTCCGGCCCTGCAGCTTGTGGCGGTCGTTCCAGTCGGTCCGGCCGTGCCGGATTATGTAAAGGTGTCCCTGTTTCATCGTCCAAATCACTTTCCATTGCTTCGGTCGGGTTTCATTACGGTGCCGCCGCTAACGTAGGCACCTTCCCCGAAGTCTCTTCAAGCATTATACCCGAGTCCCGCGAAGAATACAACTCTCCCGCGGCCACAATCTTCTCGAATGAATTACACATTTTCCTCACATTTTCATCAATTTTTAGCCTAATTCGTCGGGTATACTGACCCCAGAAAAACGAAAACCGCGCCGAACGGCGTGGCATTTGTCCCCATAAACCGCGCCAACCGGGCGCACTTCCTTCGCTTTTTGGAGGAAACCATAAAAATGCAATCAACAAACCTTCTTAAAAGAGTGATAGATGCGATTCTTCTGACGTTTGTCATGGCGCTTACGCTCACTGCCTGTGGCAGAACGCAAGCGTCCGGCGCCGTGACGTCGGAGGGCGCAAATCGGGCCGCCTCCGCGAGCGAAAGCGCAAAGAGCGACGACGGCCGGACCAACAGTAAATCCGACAGCAAGACCGACGGCAAATCCGACAGCAAATCCGGTACCTCCAAGTCCGGCAACAATACATCCTCAAACAAATCTTTCGACCCCGATTCGGCTTTCTCCAAACGGGACCTCGAGCAGACCGCCGACCTGACTGACGCGGCGCGTCTGACCGTTGCCGACGGGCAGATCATCGACATCACCACGGCGGGCACCTACCTCATAGCCGGCACGGCAGGCAACTGCACCATCCGGGTCGACCTTGATGACCCGAACGGCAAGGTGCAGCTCGTCCTTGACGGGGTGAGCATCACGAATTCGGATTTTCCGGCGATTTACGTTGTGGAAGCCGACAAATGCTTCATCACCACGACGCAAACCGTAAACACCCTCGCCGTCACCGGCGCATTCCGCGCGGACGGTGAAACCAACACCGACGCGGTCATCTACTCGCGGGACGATGTCACATTTAACGGAGAAGGAACGCTTAGTATCAAGTCCGCGAAGGGGAACGGCATCTCCTGCAAGGACGACCTGACGGTAACCGGCGGCACATACATCCTCGATACCGCCCTCGACAGCCTCGAGGCGAACGACTCCATCGCGATCAGCGGCGGAACCTTCACGATCACGTCGCAGAAGGACGGCCTGCACAGCGAAAACGACGAGGACAACACCCTCGGCTACATCTACATCGCGGGCGGCGCCTTTACGATACATGCGAAGAGCGACGGAATTCAGGGCACGACCTTCGTGCGAATCGACGACGGAACGTTTCAGATAAAGGGCTCCGAGGGAATCGAAGCCACCTGCGTGGAAATCAACGGCGGCGAGATTGACATAAACGGCTCGGACGACGGCATCAACGCCTCGCGGAAGAGCAGCGCCTACGGCACGCCGACCATTACCGTGAACGGCGGACACCTGAAGGTGGAAGTCGGCGCGGGCGACACCGACGCGCTGGACGCCAACGGCGACATCATCGTGAACGGCGGCACCATCGAAGTGACGCAAAATGGCATGTCTTCCTTCGACTACGACGGCAAAGCCGATTTTAACGGCGGCACCATCTACATCAACGGCACCCAGGTCGACACCATCCCCCAGTCCATGTTCGGACCGGGCGGCGGAGGGTTCCCGGGCGGCGGCGGAGGCTTCCCCGGTGGTGATTGGAACAGTGGCAACGGCAACGACGGATTCCCCGGCGGTGACTGGAACAGCGGAAACGGCAACGGCGGGTTCCCCGGTGGCAGCGGGCGCGGCGGCAATGGCGGACGCGGCAACGGATATCCCGGCGACAACAATTCCGACGAATCTTAGTGGTTTCGTCTCGGTCCCTACGACGAGACTTAACATATAATACAACATCCTGACTGCGTGCTTCTCACATCTCCCCCGAGTGAGAAGCACTTTTTTGGTGGGCTTCGCACTTGTTCGCGCTTGTTTGCGCTTGTTCACACTTGTTGCATGCCTAGAGTCCTTATTCCGGTCTGCGGCATGCTTTTACTCTCTTTTAGCAAGTGGTGGCTCCGCGAAAAAGCATGCCAATCGGCTGAGTTTGACTCTGCGGCATGCTTTTACTTTCTTTTAGCAAGTGGTGGCTCCGCGAAAAAGCATGCCAATCGGCTGAGTTTGACTCTGCAGCATGCTTTTACTTTCTTTTAGCAAGCAGGACTCCGCGAAAAAGCATGCCAAACAGCAAAAACCAAGTCTCCGGCATGCTTTTAGCTTGCGAGGGCTCCGCAACAATCACTTTCTGCCGCTCCCCCAGTACCTCTATCACAATAACATTTTCCGAATCCATCGGTCGATGATGCTCGGCGTCAACGGCCATTCGGATGACTCGCCCGTAACGATCAGATTATCTCCGACGAAATAGCCGGACTCCTCGTATGCGTCTATCTTCCGAAGCGCGTGTGCGGCATACTCTTCATCGCCCATCATTCCCTGATGCTCCCAAAAAAACACCTTCCGTTTGCGGACATTCAGGCAGCGGAAATCCGGACGAACCATACCGAGCTTCTTTAACTTCAAAGGAAACTCATATTGGTATGGAATTCCGTTTCGGTGAAGCCGTTCGGCAATCATCCACTCGGCTTTGGAGCGCACAAATTCTCCCTGGGAAGTCTTGTATTGCAAGCTTTCTTCATGCATTTCGGCAGGGGAATACTGCGTCGCCAGAAAATCCCGAACGGCCTCCTCTTCCGTCGGCATAACGCGCTCGACAAGGGCCTTTCGGGCATCGGACAATTGCTCAAAACACTTTGTCAGACCGGGCATTTTTGAATTGGACAAAGCATCATCAATCCAGCCCAGCTCCTGCTCAGCCTGCCGAATCAGATTCCGGCGGTACTCGAAATTCACGATTTTCTTCGCAACCAGCCGCTCGCCCTTCGAAAGATACTTCCAGTCAGCCCCCTCTTTCTTCCAATAGTATTGAAAAGAATTCTTGCGGCGGCACGACTTAATCACCCCCTCCGGACGCGCGCTGTTCCGCGACAAATCGCACAGAAACTGCTCCAGAATCCGCCTTCTTTCCGTCAACAGAGCCAGTATTTCCTCCCGGTTATTCTCCAATTGATAATAATCCATAGCAACCCCCACAAAATCGTCATCCAAATGCGTTTTTTTATCCCAAGTGATTTGTATCCCCGCAAACCGCCCGTCGTGCGAATAGTATATTGTCATCCGATGTGGATTTGCAAGTAGAAAAAACCGTGCATTCTTTGGATGTTTTTCACAAGAAAAAGTGCACAATGAACACAAGTGGCAAAACACAAAAAGGCAGTGTCCATATGGCTTTGCGGGGTAGAAAGATTTGCGCGAAAACGGAAAATCAGACATTTTTATCCCACAAAAAAAGCATGCTAAATCACCAAAAAAACAGGTTTGGCATGCATTGTTGCTTTCACATTTGACGCAGCACTTGTCCGGCGGGCAGACTTCGTGTATAATTCTTGTGAGTTTTGAAGCCGCGAGGAGGGACATAAATGAACGCGCATCTGCTTACTGAAATTCGGTCAAAACATCCAATCGTGCATTGCATCACCAATCACGTGACGTCCAACGACTGTGCCAATATCCTGCTTGCCAGCGGCGCGATTCCGGTCATGGCGGACGCCCCCGAAGAGACCGCGGACATCACGTCCCGCAGCAACGCGCTCGTCATCAACCTCGGAACGCCCCGTTTCGAATCGCTTTCGGCGATGCTTGCAGCCGGTCATGAGGCCGTGAGCCTCGGCCACCCGGTTGTCTTCGACCCGGTCGGCGTCGGCGCCTCCGCCTTCCGGACGGACATGGCCGCATCCATCCTGCACGACCTTCCGCTCACGGTGATTCGCGGCAACCGGCGCGAGATCGTTTTCCTCAATACCCTTTCGGAAAATCTGACACTCACCGCGAACCAAATCACGAACTACAAAGTGAACCGGCCTTCCGCCGTCAATTACCGGAGTGCTGCTGCCGCCGGCAACAAATCTGACAACATATTTCTAAAAGACAAGACTCCTGCAGCAAGCGCTTCTGCAAGCGGTGAATTTGCGGGCTCTAATACTTCTTCTGACTACAATGCTATAAACGCAGAATTTGCTGCAGATGCACTAGCGCGAAAACTCGAATGTATCGTTATCATGTCCGGTGAGACCGACTATATCACGGATGGAAAAACTTCCCGCGCTGTGAAAAACGGTGACCCGATTCTTCGCCGGATTACCGGCGCGGGCTGCATGCTCTCCGCTTTGGTCGGGGCTTTTCTTGGTGCGGCAGCGCATGTCGGAACAGCTGATGGACAGCCTGACGGTGCCGCAAATCCCTTTGAGTCCTTGGCAGTCAATTCGTCGGAAATCCCTTCCGAGCTTCGGCTTAGTGCCTGCGTCGCAGCTGTCGGCGCCATGGGTATAGCAGGCGAGATTGCTGCCGCCCGCATGACTCCCGCAGACGGAAATGCTTCCTGCCGGAATTACCTGATTGATGCAATCTACCGCATGGATGAGGAGACACTTACGGAGAAAATCCGCGTCGAATAATTTCCCTGATTGAAAGCGTAATGAATCTTGAGCGGGGCCAATCTTTCGCGGAGCCTGTGCTTGCTAATGGCAAGTAAAAGCATGCCGGAGAGTCAAACTCGCACGATTGGCATGCACTTTCGCGGAGCCTCTGCACTAGTCAACAAAAAGTAGACACTGTTTTCTGCTTTTATTCACGACTACCAGCCGTGATACTCTCTGTACTGTTTCGGCGTCAGATAATTCAATGAGTATGCAGGGCGTTCCTCGTTGAAGAACACGATGTACTGCTCCACCTCGTCCCGGATGTCCCTGCTCCCGGTCAGGTGGAAGTCATTGAAAATCTCTGCCTTAATCCAACCGTTGATTGCTTCCATGGCAGCATTATCGGTCGGAGTGCCGGCTCTCGACATGGAATGTATGATGTTGTAGAGCGGCAACAATTCATTGAAGGACTTAGAAGCGTAAACCGAGCCCTGATCTGTGTGCAGGATTAGTTCGAGCTCCGGATGGGCCTCCTTCAGCGTAATAAGACCGTTCAGCCCCTTAACATAAGTCATCCGGTCCCCGCGCTTTGAGGACAACGCATACGTTAAAATCTCATTGTTCCACAGGTCCATGTACAGCGTAAGTTCATAATAGACGCCCTTCATATAAAACGCGGTCATGTCGCTTACGACGCACTGCAAAGGCCCGTTTAGATTCAGCCCCGTCAACAGAAGATTCGGATAGACCTTAAACGGATCACCGGGCTTCTTATAGCGGTAATGCTTTGAGACGCTTACAATCCCCGCGGTTTTGCAGCACTTATGGGCATACTGGTCAGATAAGACCAGACCCGTGTCCAAACGGATTT
>JAEEGI010004507.1_pt1 | contig 32562 bp, 31 predicted proteins | sample 8958751 | NCBI WGS metagenome assembly JAEEGI01 (sample SAMN16246545, study PRJNA631951) | gut metagenome | biome: gut microbiome; feature: rumen; material: KS-attached | host: Bos | place: Iran: Karaj | collected 2018-10
ACGATGCAACGGGCTGATTTTGTGCAACATAACGCACATACGGGTCTCGGCCAACACGGCACAGCAGAATGACTTTATTCACTGACATGATTTAATGGTATTTGTTTGATTATATATAATGTTAATGTCTGTTTTGTCGCTGTTAACACCCTGTTCCTTTCAGAGCAAGTCCCACGCGCTCATGCAGTCCACACATCAGGTTCATCGCATGTACTGCAGTGCCGGCACTGCCCTTGAGCAGGACGTCCATCACTGCATGGATGGAGAGATAGCCGCTATGGTCAGCCTTGTCAATGCTGATGAGGCACTTGTTGGTGTTCTCGACTTCGGCAGTGGCAGCAGGACGGTCAACCATGAACACAAAGTTGTGGTCATCGTAGTATTGCTCGTAGAGCTGATGCACCATCTCGGCATCGATACCGCACTTGAAACGTGCATCGACAGTGAGTGTGCGTCGTTCAGCCAGCGGTGTAACCGTCAAGGTAACGGGTTGGTCAAAGCTCGACTGGCATTGAAGCAAAGCGCAGACAATCTCCTGTTGCTGGTCATCAGCCCATGCGGTGGTATCCAAGCCGTCAACTGTCTTGCCCTCATTGGTCAAGGCACTGGTGCCCAATGCCACTTTCAGTTCAATAGGGCTGTTCAAGAGCAGGTTACGAGCCATCGGCATCAGAGCGAGCAACGATGCCGTTGCAACATCGCCAGGCACAGTCACCAGCCGCGTGTCATGCACGAGCACACGTCGTTGCATCTCAGAGAGGCCATATTTCCATGACGCTGCGCTGTCGCCATAATCCAGATTGTGAATGCCACTCATATCGATGACCGACAAACCCTCGGGCAAGTCAGTTGCCGACAGCCATTCGACGGCCTCAACGCGTTTGCCACACAAGTAAATCAAATCAACATCATCGAGCGCACCCTGAGGTCCTGTCCTAAGGTCACATTCACCCACCAGACCTGACACGATGCTATCTAACCGCATACCTACAGGAGCGCTGCCTGTCACCCATTTCAACTCCACATCGGGATGGTTGATGAGGACACGTACCAGCTCAGCGGCACGCATGTTGTCACACCCAATAATGCCTACTTTAATCATCAACAAGAGGCGTTTGAGCCGAGCCGAGGACATGGGGCGAGTTCTTGGGCATGAACTGCTCAAAGACGGCCCTGGCCTCGTCGTGGGTCACTCCCTCAGCAAGGATAGCAACCACTGTATCGGCGCCAGCAATCGTTCCAAGCACCTCGGGAGGACGACTCATGTCAATGTCGTATGCCAAACCGGGAGCATAGCCGTTGCGCGTCTTGATGACAGCCAGATTACCCGAGAACGTCACCGACACAAGACCCACCTGCTTAGCAGCATGGGCATCGGTCTGACGCATACTCAACAGCCTGTCTTGCAACTGATTGCTGTCAGGAATGATATACATGTAAGTGTTACGGTCGGTAGCGACCTTAGAAATCTTCAAGGCCTTCAAGTCGCGGGACAATGTAGCCTGAGTCACATTGATATTGTGCTCACGCAGCATGTCGGCCAACTCACTTTGGCTACCAATGCAATTCGTCTTGATCAGATCAGTGATCAATTGTAAACGGTCACGTTTTCTTTTCACGAGCGCTTTCTTTTTTCTTGGTTTTTTTGTTAATGTTGTAGTCTCCATTTGAACAAATATACTTAAAAATTTGGTTTGAGTTGCAAAGATAATGACACTCTGCAAATATGCCAACATATTTATAGACTTTTTTCAATGAAAATTCAATATTTTATTCGTTATCCTTCAATTATTCATCATATTCAGTAAGTGTATTTCACCCTACACATTATTTATAATTATAATTACCTATCAAAAATATCAAAAAGTGAGAGGGCCAGATTTGGTGCAAATTCTTATCTGTAATAGTGACTCCTCTGTCTTGGAAAAACACTTTTTAGTCTAAAATAGTTGTACATGATGAGTCAGTTGATTATCTTTGCATTATAAACCATATAAACTGATTACTGATATGAGTGACCCACTCAAAGGGAACAAGACCCAATACCGCTACCTGCTGCTGCACATCCTGTGCTGGTCGGTGGTCATCATCGCGCCATTGTTCTTCCATAGTTCTGAGAATTCTTGGACGCAGGCATGGGCACGATATGCACGCGCGCTCGGTGCGCCTTTCTCATGCATGATTGTTTTCTACCTGAACTTTTTATGGCTTGTACCACGTTACCTCGTCAAGAAAAAAGACTGGAAGAAATTCATCCTGTTCAATATACTGGTACTGGTTTTGGGCGTATTATTTACTGACGTGTGGCGTTGGACCAATCACCAGTTACTGTCTGATTTGATTGATTTCGGCAACAGGGGGCCGAAGAATCATCCTCCACGCATTCAAGGTTACTTCTATCTGTTATTGTGGCACATCCTGTTTATCGCGCTTTCGGTGGCGGTACGCATGTATCAGCGATGGCAACACCTGGAAGAGGTGCGCAAGGAAGTAGAAACAGCGCGCACCGAGGCCGAACTGAGCAACCTGCGCAACCAGTTGAATCCACATTTCTTGCTGAACACGCTCAACAACATCTACGCCCTCATCGCCTTTGATCAAGACAAGGCACAAACAGCAGTAGGTGAGCTGAGCAAACTGCTGCGTCATGTACTCTATTTGAACCAGCAGGACTTTGTGCCACTTTCCAAAGAGGCCGACTTCATGAAGAATTACATTGAACTGATGAAGATACGAGTAACCGACAATGTGAAAATCATCAACAACATCAATGTACAGCCCAATGACTCCACACCGGTTGCTCCGCTCATCTTCATCTCACTTCTTGAGAACGCATTCAAGCATGGCATTTCACCTCAAGGCAAGGGCGAAATCAAGATAGACTTGAATCAGGCCAATGGTGAAGTCTTGTGTGAGATTCGCAACTCCTACTATCCCAAACGAGAAAACGACAAGAGCGGCTCGGGCATCGGGTTGGAACAGGTGAGCCGTCGCCTGGAACTCATGTACCCTGACCGTTACACCTGGGAGAAAGGATTGACTGACGATGGCAAGGAATATTACTCTAAAATTATTGTTAAGACCAGATGATTATCAAGTGTGCTATAGTTGACGATGAGCCGCTGGCCGTGGAGCTGCTGGCAAGTTATGTGAAGAAAATACCGTTCCTCGAACTCTGCGGGAAATACAACAACGCTACCGATGCCCTGCACGGTATCGGCAATAAACCTGTGGACCTGCTGTTTCTGGACATCCAGATGCCGGAGTTAAACGGACTGGAACTGAGTAAAATGATTCCCGAGAGCACCCGCATCGTTTTCACCACCGCTTTCAACCAGTATGCAGTGGACGGATTTAGGGTCAATGCGCTCGATTACCTGTTGAAACCTATCAGCTATGCCGACTTCCTGGAGGCCTGCAACAAAGCGCTGCAATGGTTCCAACTCGTGCAGCAGAATGAGCAATCCTCGATGTCTGCCCAGGAGGAGCCGACCAGCATCTTTGTCAAGAGCGAGTACAAACTGCTGCAAATCCAACTTGACGACATCAAATATATTGAAGGGCTGAAAGACTATGTGAAAATCTACACCGAGCAATCGCAGCACCCCATCCTCACACTGATGAACATGAAGGCTATCGAGCAGATGCTGCCCACATCGCGATTCATCAGGGTTCACCGCTCATTCATTGTGCAGAAAAGCAAAATACGCGAGATTGAGCGCAACCGCATCGTCTTTGGCGACGTGTACATCCCCATCGGCGACAGCTACAAACAGGCGTTCCAGGATTTCATCAACTCCAAGTAGGCCCATACCCCGTAGGGGCTAACGCGAGCCTTTATCTCGACGAAATTTTAAAAATGTAGAGACGCAAAATCTTGCGTCTCAAGGGAGGCATGTGGATGGCGCCTCATGATTGGAGACGCAAAATTTTGCGTCTCTACACCAAACTCTCTAGCTCAACTTCGTTTTTTACGGCTGTTTCACGAGATGATAGACATAGGCTGTGCCTGTCTCGTCGCTTTTGGTAAAAGTCACTTCCCTTGATGACTTGGAAGTAATGGTGAAATCGTTGTAGTCTTCCAAACCAGGCATCACGATATAATACACTGTGGGGTCAGGGAAAGATACGGTCATTTTGCTACCGCCATCGCTCTCCTCCCATGTGCCGTAACTTGCCACCATTTGCTCGTGGCCATACACCTGCGACACCCTGAAGACCTTACTCTGGAACTGGAAGAAGTAGTCGCCCTCGACGTTGACGGGCGTGCCGTTGGCAGTAATCTGCTCAACGTGCCATGTGCCGAACCAAATGCCGATGTCACCGTGGTTGCGGGTGCAAGAGCACAACACCAGCACCGACAGGATGGATATTATAAATAATGTCTTTTTCATCGTTTCTTGAAGTTAAAAGTACCGCTGCAGGTAATTCCCAGCATAGCGCCCCAGTTGTTGCCGTAGAGCTTGCCGCGGTCCATGGCCAGGGTGGCATTGAACATCCACCCCAAGTACTTATACCCCGGGTGATATTGGATACTGAGCGCCATCGAGAAGTCATCGACGCTGCCAGCGCGCGGAATGATGGGAGTACCCCATGCCTTGCGGTAGGAACCTAACAGGCGGTATCGCCAGACCTCATGCAGCCAACCGGTGATTGCAGCATGGAAACCGCGTATCACGTTGTCGCGATAGCGCATATAGCCGTCCTGGTTGTAGAGCGGCGACTTGACAAAGGGCGAGCCGATGGACATGCCGCGGCTCTGGTAACCGTTGTAGATGTAGTTGTTGTAGTAATCGTCGGCACCCGAGGAGTGGCTGGTGATGGGCGTGCCAGGATTGTCATTGGGTGTCCAGTGGATGGGACCGCTCTGGTTGGTGAAATCGATGTACTCAATGACAACACCAGAGACAAAAGAAGGATAAGATTGGTATTCCAGTCCCCACAGGCCATCGAAACCGTTCATTTTGCCGATACCCGAGCCGTCTTCCCATAGCCACTGGGTGTAGGCGCGCAACTGCTTGCCGTCATTCCGATTGTACTCGAGTGCTATATCCCAGGTGCCCAAATGGTTCCCCTCGACAAATGAGTCTCCCGCACTGTTGCCGCCACTGCCCGCGATAAATGTGCGGAAGAAAGCCTTGGCGTCTGCATCCATCTTGACGGTGTGATCAAGTTCACCATCCTTATAGTACTTGGCAGTGCCACCGAACTGGCATGCCGACTGAGCACCGATAGAGAACACAACAGGTTGATTTGGGTTGGTACGGAAGTGCAGGCTCTTGTAGTGCAGCCACCTGCCTGTGGTAATGAAGTGGTTATAGTAGTTGTAATGATTTTCTAACCACTTGTCATCCAGCTCGCGGAAGTAGCCGAACTCGCCCTTAATCTGCACCCAACCCTTAGTGAACGGTATGTTCTGGAAATCGATGAAACCGGCACGCAGACCGACTGGCGGGCGGGCATTGTTGCTCCACACGAGGTCGCCACTGCTCAATCTGCTGTTGACTATGGGAGAGGCCTTGTATGCTTGACCGGCCACGGCAAAGATGCTGCGGTACTTGGCCTCAACATAGGCCTGTTGGATCCAAGCCCGTGCAGGATGTTGCTTTTGCGCCTCGAACTGGCCATTGCCCTTGTAGCGCTCGTAGCCTGCGCTTGACGCGTAACCGCCCCAGGCTTCCAGCCCTGCGCCCCACGAGAAACGCGAGCTTTTATTCATGAGTTTGTACACACTGGCCGTTAACAAGGCGGAATATTGCTGAGTAATGTTCCCACCGTTGTTTGAGGAAATGTAGTAAGGTGCCAGCTCGCTGTTACCGGCATTCAAATGAACACCGGCAAAATAAAAGCAATGATTATCAGTGGCTCTGAGCAGAGAATCCTCAATGAATTCAGCAGATGGCGGATCTATGACTCTTATGGGTTCTTGCCCCCATGCTGTCAAGGCGCTGATCAACGTCAAGGCTAAAACAGCTATAGATGTGATGTTTTTTTTCATGATGTAATCGGGTGTTATCGTTCGATGTTTGCCAGATAGGAGTCGATGTGGCGGCGCTTCTTCTCATCGGCAATCTCGTCGAGGTTGATGAGGATACCCGTCTCCTCCACGTCTCCGAATTCGCGGTTGATGGCGGTACCCAGTAGCAACATCTTGGGCGACAGGCCCATGTAGGCGTTGACCAGCGGCGGGATGTTAATGCCGTGATTGCGGATGAAGGTGTTTAACCGCTTGTAATCCTCGCGGAAGTCGTTGCCGACGAAGTGAGACATCAGCTCTGGATCGTCGTTGCGGGTATCAGGCAGGGGGTCGATGGGTACTACCAGCCCCTCCTTGTCCTTGAAGTACAGGTTGAGGAAGCACAACAGCATGTCGCGGCAGTCGCGCACGTAGCTGGGGTACATTGTCATCTTGCCGAACATGTATTCGACTTTCGGATAGATGATGGTCAATGCACCTAGGCCATCCCACAGGTTGTCGAGCGCGAACAAGGCACGCACGCCCTCGCGCGTCGATTGGTACTCGGGACGGACAAACGAACGGCCCAACTCAATCGTGACGGGCAGTATTTCCTGTAGGAACCGCTCGCTGAAGTTGAACAGGTGTCCTGTGGCGATGCGCGGCACGCCGTTCTCCACCTTCACGTCCCAGCCACAAATGAAGCGGTAGGCACCGATAATCTCGTGCTTATCGGGGTTCCACACCAACAGTTGCTGGCATGGCGGGTCCATCAAGTCAAATTCATCAATGTCACAGGCCTTGCCCGTACCGCCACCAGCGGCGCGGAAGGTGATTTCGCGCAGACGACCTATCTCTCGCATCGTGTTGGGCGTATTGTGGGCGGTCACCACATAGATATCGTTTTCGGCCTTGTTGGTGTGGCGCAATAGGCGCTCGGGCGTGAGTTCCTGTTCAATGAGTTCGACGGGGATGGGATCAATAATCGGTTCCATAGGCTGTTCTAGGGTTTGGATGGCGATGGGGCCATGGAATAGACAATATCACGCAGGCGGGCTGCTTCCTTTTTGGGCGCACGAGCATCAAGCGAGGTCCAGGGAATGGGGTCGCCAATGATGACATGTAACGTGCTACCGCACTGCTTAATCATTTCTTTGGGGAGGAAAATAAGTTCGATATTAAACTTGATGCCCAGTTTCTTGCGCCACTTGGCAAAGCGGTAGAAGAACTTAGAGTTGCGGGCGTCAAAGAATATGGGTACTATATCGCGCTGGTAGTTAACTGCATGGACCACTGCAGCCTTTTGCCATGTAAGGTCGGCGATGCTACCGTCAGGCTGCATGCGTGAGCACAGTCCAGCTGGGAAAGTGATGAATTGGTTGTCGCTCTGCAGGGCTTCCTCAATCTGGCTGGCTGCGGCGCGTGATTGGCTGCCATATTTGTTCACGGGCAGAAACACGTCGCGCAATGGCTCCACAGCCATCAGCAGGTCATTGACCAGAAACTTGATGTGGTGTTGATAGCGATTGCCCAGCAACGATATCAATGCAAGACCATCCAACCCTCCCAGCGGATGGTTGGAAACGAACATATAGCGCCCTTCGGGCAGATGTTCAAGTCCTTTCTCATCGATAGAGATGCCCATTTCGGTAAGGGCTGCTGAAGCAGCATCCACGCCATCCTTGCCCGCCATTTTCTCAAGAATGGCATTGAGCTGGTCTTGGCAGATGGTGCGTTCCAACCATCGCACGGCAAACCGCGGGATGTAGCGGTAGTGTCGGGGCAATCTTGCCCTGAGCACTTGGTCAACATCTATTTTCATCGGTTTGCTGTCCATGAACTGTTTTGCATCGTTTTAAACATACAAAGATAGTGCAAGCCGAACACAATGCCAAAATAATTTTTGAGAATTGTTGAGGCGCGGCCTATCTTCGCCGAAGGCAAAATTAGGTGTTTTTAACGAAAAAAGAAAAGCTAAGGCAAAAAAATTGCCAAATACCGTGAAAAGTTATACTTTTGCACCACCTATTACTTGGAATAAGGCAGGCTAGATAAATGGTAAACACCGAAGGCTTAAAGAAGAATTTTACACAGCACGGGAGGCTTATGCTGCTTGCCGAGGCTTTGTTGTTCATTACCCTGATGGTGTTTGCGTCTAGGCATTTTGGAATGGCCGATGGAGTAAAGATCACCATAGCTTATCTTGTTGCCTATCTGGTTCCACGCACCGTTGTACGCCGCGATAGCGGTTGGTCCTGGGTGTCATCTGCCGTTCTATTCGTGCTCGCCTGCATATTGGTATATATTGATTTCAAGCGGCTGACGTACTATACGATATTTGACGGCTATTCATTAGAATTGCCAAATATCAAAGGTGATGCGAGGAATTATTATAAATGGGCTTTGCATCAGTATGACGGACGTCTGAGCGCTTCCAATATGCTGTTACCCGGCTACGGGTTTCTTATGGTGGGACTGTGGAAACTCTTCGGAGTAAGTGTTGTGTGGCCTCAGGCAATGAATATGATGTTTACTTTGACGTCGGTGGCGTTTACAGGCAAATTGACAAGACGCTTGTTGTCTCATCGCGTGACGGTGGCACCACGATTTTTGCTGGCGGCTGGACTGCTTTTGTCCTGTTTGCTGACATTTTACCATGTTATGGGCACGTTGTTGTTGAAGGAAGCATCCGTATTCTTAGGCTCTATGATGGCGGCATACGCCTTGTCGTCATTTGCATCGCCTAATGAGTCACACACGCCTTCCCGCAGTGATATCGTCTTGTTTGTATCTGCGTGCCTGTTTTTGGGTTTTGTGCGCCCCACTTTCCTCTATTTTATAGTTGTTGGCGTGGTCATCACGACGCTACCGCATTGGAAAAGAGATTGGCGTTACCTACTAGGCATGTTGGTTGTCATCGCTATCTCGTTATTGATGGGAGAACTGATTTCACATTACACGTTTAGTCGCCATGCCGAGATTGCTGGTGGTGGCTGGAACATGCAACGCTTCTACGTTAGGGGCGACTCTCAGCGTTTTTACCATGATTTGCTCAATTACTATTTCCTGTACTCCTTCTGGCACAAGATTTTGATGTTACCGCTGACGATGTCAGTGCAGTTTTTCATTCCTCTTCCTTGGTGCTACTTTGATACGCCTACTTTCATCAATTCATTTGGTCGATTTACTTATGGTTGGTACTTCATTGGCGGTACGTCTTTGTTCTATTTCTTTTTCCTCTTTTGGCGCAAGGGTGAGAACATAGGCGCATGGCCATGGTGGCCAGCGATAGCCTATGCTGTGATAGCTTATCTGGTAGCTGGCTCTGTGGCCCGCTATGTTGCACCCATCCTGCCCTTGTTCGTCCCCATAGCAGTGTATGTCCTGTGCCGCGTTTATGAAGGACACAGGCGCAAGTCTTTCCTCTGGTGGTGGATTGTGCTTGCCTTGGTGATCACGGTTGTCTTGCTGTTATGTCTTGAGATTCAGCAAGGCACATTTTCCAAGATGTTGCACACCCAGTCGCTGGTCAACTACTGGAAGGGACTCCCTTATTGAGAGGGCTTTGTTAGCTGATTGATACCTTTTTCCTCATCTTTTTTGATACCTGTTTGTCGGCAATTTTATCCCCTTGGTCGTTGATGAGGGGGTACTCATCGTTTTGTCTGTCGTGAGGGTTAAACTTTGAACAAAGCTCGTCGGTCTAATAACCAAAATTGATAAACTTTTAAACTTCACGACAATGAAAAAGACCATTATCTTCTGCTTACTGTGCATGGCGCTGGCGATGCCGGCAATCGCACAACCCGGTTACCGATACGGGCGCGGACCGCAGCCCCGAGTGCAGACGGTGGGGCGCCACGGGAATGAATATATCGCATGGCACCGTTATTACTTCGGCCTGCGTGTGGGCTTGAATGCCTCTCACGTGAACAGTGACAGCCCCCTGCTCAATGGCAGCAGCATGAAGTCTGGCTTGAATATCGGTGTGGCTGCCGGGACCCAACTCAGCTATCGTGCACCGCTGTTCCTGGAGACAGGACTCTATTATAGCCAGAAGGGCGGCAAGAGCGATTCAGGAACAGGCAAGTTCACCTACGATCTCAATTATCTGGAAGTGCCCCTGCTGATCAAGTACAAGCACTTCGTCGGCAATCAGACGACCATTCAGCCCTATTTAGGCGGTTATCTGGCAGTGGGCACCGATGGGGAGATCAAGAATTATGGCACGCGCACGGCGTTCAGCTCTTTTGATGACGGCTATTTCAACCGCTTTGACGGAGGACTCAAGCTTGGCTGCGGAATTGGTTTCAATATGCTCTATCTTGATGCCAGCTACGACATCGGTCTGGCCAACATCGGACAAGATAACTTCAACAATACCCACAATGGGTGCTTCACGTTAAACTTAGGTGTGAATTTTTAAACGTAACGTAATTTCCGGGTGGCGCGTGCCGCTCAATCACACCGGTGGCACGCGTTTTTTCAACAATAAAAGCCTGGATATTGAAGTTTTTATTTAACTTTGCACATCAACAACAATTCTAAACTCATTTGCGCTATGAAAAAGTTTTACATGATCATGATGCTGGCACTGCTGTCAATGACGGTAGTTTCATGCGGCGACGGCTGGGATTCGCCCTACTATGTAGAGGATATTGTTGGATCATGGGTTTCAGAATATGGATCTGACGGGTATGGCACATACGATATTTGGGGTTATGACGTAGTCCGTTATGATTTCTATCACAACCACACTGGCCGTTATACCTACTATTCAGCTTATGGCTTGGCCTATGTTGACTTTGATTGGGAAACCCGCGGCAACAGGCTTTATATCAGCTACTATGACGGTGACTATGAGAACCTGTATTATGGTTACGATGACTACGGTTATCTGATTCTCTCTCTCGACCGCTATTTCTACCAGTACACGGCCTATCGAACTGCCGGGTACTATGAGCCCGCTAAGGAGCTCCCTGGCGATGCTCCCAAGCTCGCTCCCCGCGAGGGCGATAAGGTTACCAAGGTGAAATCTGTCTCCCGCGCCATCAAGGCAAGGGTTACCGACGCCGAGTAATAAAGAGTCAAAAATCAATAACGACCATCAAGCAGCCGCTGAGTATTTTCAGCGGCTGTTTTTATGACTTGGTAGTAAGGCATGCCCAGCACGTCGCCGATGGCAGAAGCGACTTCACTGATGGTGGCAGGAGCCTCGTCGGTCTCAATGAGCATGCGATCGGGTGGGGTGGCGAGTAGGGTGGCAGGATTGAAGCGGATGCCAAATGACAAGTAGCAGCCGGCGTCAAGCAGGGTGCGTGCGATGCGCTCGTTGGCTCTCATACCGTGAATGGCGAGAGGAACGGCGGTCAGTCCTGCTTTGCGTCGCTCGTCGATGATGCGCTGCGCTGTCCTGACGCAGTGAACCACTACGGGCTTACAAGTGGCATGAGCCACCTGGAGATGTCGCACGAACACACTTGCTTGGGTCTCAAGGTCAGCCCCGCGTAGGCTGTCCAAACCCGTCTCGCCGATGGCAAGCACTTGAGGGTGACGGGCATGCAGTTCCAGTAGTTTGAAGTCGGCTTCGGTGAGTTTATCAACGTCATGCCATGGATGGTAGCCTACTGAGTACCAGAGACCTGGCTGCGGGTCAAACTGCCGCGGATCGACGGCAATGAGTGCCGCTGTGGCATCGGCATGGTGTGTGTGGCAATCGATGATGTCGGGTGTCATGGCACAGGGTCGTAGCCGCTACCTCCCCACGGATTACAACGCAGGATGCGCCATACGGCGAGCACTAGGCCCTTGAATGGGCCATGCTTGCGTATCGCCTCAATAGCATACTGGCTACACGTTGGAGTGAAACGGCATGTGGGCGGTTTGAGAGGTGAGATATACTTCTGGTAGAAGCGGATGGGTTGAATGAGTACCCAGCCGATGGCATGCAGGACTTTGCGTCCACAGTCCCCTATGGTTTTGATGATGCTGTTCATGACAAGGGGGGTGTATCAACAGGCTTGTCCGTTATCGCTTGAGGTGTTGCCGGTTGTTGTGTAGCGGCATGAGCGATACGCTGGAGCAGCAAGGTTATTTTCTCTTGGATTACACTGTAAGGGGCTGGTGTAGTGTCAAGGTAAACAAAGGCAATATCCACCCCCCAGTCTGACTCCTTGAGCGCGGGCAGCAGCAAGTCGCGGCGGTTTAGGCGGTAAGCCTCCCGCACGCGGCGCCGCAGGGTGACACGATTGACGGCCCTGCGGATGCGTTTCTTGGGGATGGATATGAGGAACTGCACGGGATGATTGCCCTGCGGCCTGAGCCTATAGGCTGCCCGCAACGGAAATGCCATGAGCGACTTGCCCTCATCAAAGAGCAGGTTGACCGCCGTTCGGCTGCACAGTTTCTCGTCCTTATTTAGCTTGAAATCCATAACTTCAGGCTGCAAAATTACAAAAATGGGGCATGCTTGACAAGCACGCCCCACAAAAAACGCTTTTTTAAACGGTTATTTCTTCTTAGCGGCCTCAGCTTTGGCGCGTCGGGTGGCAGCGGCCTTCTTGGCGGCTTCCGAGCGCTTGGCAGCAGCAGCTTTTTCGGCTTCGGCTTTAGCTTTGCGAGTAGCAGCAGCCTTCTTGGCAGCAGCCGAACGCTTCTCGGCAGCAGCTATATCGGCTTCGGAGTCCTTCGTGGTGTCGGCCTTCTTGGGGGCGGCATCCTGTTTGATAACCTTCGGCTGCTCTTTCTCAACCTTAGTGGTTACGCGGGAGACTTTACGTTCCCCTTTCTCTTCCTCTTCCTTGAGTCTCTTAAGGTAGAGTGCGATAGCGCTGGCCATAGAAGGAGCCTCGGGTGAAATGGTGACATCCACCTTGAGCCCTACGTTGCTGGCCTCTTCAAGGGTTGTTGATCCCATGGCGGCAATGACCACGTTGCGTTCCAGGTAATCGGGGAAATTCCTGATATAGGACTTGATGCCTGCAGGAGTAAAGAACACTAGCATGTCATAGTCAAAAGCCTCACCTGGCTTGAAGTCATTACTTACAGTGCGGTACATCACAGCCTTGACATATTTTACCTTGTTATTGTCGAGGACAACCGTCTTGTCATTGTGGACGTCGCTGACAGGCATCAGGTAAGTCTCCTTGTTGTGCTTGGCAATGATGGGAATCAGGCCGTCCATTGTGCCTGTTTCGCTATAGAAAATCTTGCGTTTGCGGTAGATGACATACTTTTGCAGGTAGTTAGCGACTGTCTCGCTGACGCAGAAGTATTTCAGAGTATCGGGCACCTTATAGCGCAATTCATTGCACAGACGGAAGAAATGGTCCACTGCGGTGCGTGCTGTAAGAATAATGGCTGAATAGTCAGGCACATTAATCTTGGACTGCCTGAACTCTTTGGATGTTAAACCTTCAACCTTGATAAATTGACGAAAAACAATCTCTACTCCATATTTTCTCTCAAGGTCAAAGTAAGGTGATTTCTCTGACGTTGGTCTTGGTTGGGAAACCAGAATCTTTGTAATGTTCATTTGGTTTTTTTACTGTAAAATACCACAAATCCAAATAGTTACACCCGTCATAATGACTAAAGGTGCGATTTCGACGGCGCAAAGGTACAAAATAAAATAGAGAATTGATGACAAATTGCTATAAAAAATTCTAAAACCCTTGTAAATAAATATCAGTCTAACAACCAAATATAGTAGGGCTGCAATGTATAATAGCAATTTGCCACTTGAAGTGTAAACCAACAGTAAAATGAGTACTGGCAGCAGCAATAATCCCAATAACGACTGGGAAGATTTGAAGCCGTCAAGCCACAATCGGGTTCCTTCCTTGTCGCTGAAAGTGTATCCTAACACCTTGTAAACCAGCCATTGTGTTGCATAGAACCCTGCTGCCATCGCACAGAAGGCCGTAATGTGCAGGAAAACGCTACCCTGTAATGAGGCAGCCTTGTCAGGCATTAGCAGTTGTACGGCAAAGTAGATGATAAAGCCCTCCACAATGCAGGTGTTGGCAATAAGTGCAGCCAGGATGCTGGTCTCGTTGACGGTGTGATCCTCAAAGAGGTTTTCGCGTCGTCGTGTCGAGAACATATAGTGGAAGAAGTTTTCGATATACTTGTATCCCGTGTGGTAGCACAGCGCCACGGCAATCAAGCCCAGCATCAACAGTACCATCGAGGGCGTGTCATGCAATGGTGAACGGGCAAACGGCAGTGCCTCGCTGACATGAGGAACTTCCATCACCGAGAGGTAATTGAAGGCGGTATCGGCTGTGTGGATGTTGACGGGCATGACCAGTTTGCTCAGTATTTAGATTCAAATTCTATAGTTTGATTCTCGTTGAGCAGAGCAATGGCATCATCGGGTGTGGCTGCAACTTGCCATAATTTGGCATGTGAAGACTTCATGAATCCCTCATCAATAGCATGTTGCAACATATTCAATAGGGCGTCATAGTAACCCAGTGTGTTGAGGATGATAATGGGAACCTGGACCAACCCCAATTGGCGCCAGGTGAGGGTTTCCAGCAGTTCCTCGAGTGTGCCCACTCCGCCGGGCAGGGCGATGACGGCATCGGCCATTTCGCTCATCATCTGTTTGCGCTGGTGCATATCAGCGGTGACGATGACGTCTTCCAGGCGGTCATAGCACCACCCGTTGTCCACCATGAATTTGGGAATGACTCCGGTGACTTGGCCACCTGCATCGAGTGTGCCATCGGTCACGGCACCCATCAGCCCTACGGCACCACCGCCGTTGACACAGCGCCAACCCTCATGGGCGAGCAGAACGCCCAACTCCCGTGCTGCCTCCAGATACCGCACATCAATATTGGCGCTGGAAGCACAAAACACACAGACATTACCTTTCATCTCTTGTTTCATGGCCGCAAAGGTACAAAAAAAGCGGCAATCGCCGCTCTTTGGATAAGGAATTAGGGATGGGGTGTTATTCTGGATGGTTTTTAATCATTGATGTCCGGTAAAACTGTTGCAAAGCTGTAATAGCGGTAGGACGTAGGGCCTCGCCTTGGCGTGGCCGCTGAGCGACAAAAGGTAAATCGCTTTCAGATAGCCGTTATCCTTAGTTATGCAAAAACAATCCTATAATTTATGGCTTTGCCAACTATCCAGCAGGAACGGCCACGCCAAGGCGAGGCCCTACAGCCACGGGTAAGCCTACAGCTCTGATGATGTATCTAGATTTGCATTAATCAGTAAATTACGACGGATGTCCAAATTTTTATCGGACGATGTTAGTTTTTAATCCATTCGTTGAGTAACTTGTCATATTTCTCGCGCAATAGGCGGCAGTGGGAGAGAATATCCAAATCTGAGGGTTCTAGCTTGGTGTAATCCCTCATGATTTCAACCCATTCCTGCTGGAAGGTGTCTATATCCTCCTGCATGGTCTGTTCGTTGAATGTGCGCTGCCAGTAGAGGGCTCCGTACATCTCCTGGAAGTAAAACATCCATCGGTGTTGATAGTAGGCGTTCATCAGTCCGCTCCAGTTGCGGCAGGCGTAGTCGTTGAGATGGCCACCCCATGTTGTGATGAGTCGGCGGGCGTTCATCTCATAGTAATCCTTGACCTCGGGCGTGGAACCTAAATCACGGGCTTGCTGTAGCCATGTATTGAGCGTGGCTTGGGGATGGTGGCTGTTCAGTTGATCCAAATCAATCATCAAGTCTGTCAATTGCTGGCGATGACGATCAAATGCATCGATGTCTCCTCGCTTGTAGGCTGAATCAAGTTGCTGCTTCACGCCAATGAACAGGTCGCCCAGCAACTGGCGCCCTACCCAGATGAGGTCAATGGTCATGGCATCGGTCGTCACAGCATCCTGCTGCAGCAACAGGTCCCACACGGCCAGCAGGTCACTCGGCTTGTACTTGACAGGGCGGTTTTCTTTGCCCAGTGTGGGGTAGGAGCAGGGCAGGGGAGCGGCAAAGTTGCCAGGTGTGATATCCAGCACACTGTCATACAGCAACTGCCATGCTTCACGGGCCGGCTTGCTCGCGGTGCCCGCATGGCGGTCGGCAAGCTCGGTGATGACCCGCTCATCGCTCTTGCCATAGTCCCAGGCTTTCTCGAGGATGTACTCATAGGGGAACTGCTGCACATCCAGTCCCTCTAGCGTTGAGCCGATGCCCACGAGGTTGTCGCCACACTCCTGCAAGGCCCGCTCAATACGCTCACCGGCCTCCTTGACGCGGCCCTGCACATTGGTATTGCCGCCGAAGTTCCCCAGATAGCACCAGATGAATGGTTGGCCGTAGAAACCGTCATGCTCACGCCACATCTCTTTGTACTCGCAGTAGTAGTCCAGCATCGTCATTTTTCCTTGGGGCACGCCCGTCATCATGGCACGTGTGCGTTCTCGGGTATAGTCCTTGCGCTGGTAATAGAGGAACCACGCCATCTGCAACCACTCGGCATCAGGGTCAACTGCAGTCAGGCTCTCATAAATGTGCTGCGACACCTTGTTTAGGTAGTCGGGTTCAAAGCTGGGTGGATCCACCTCATTGAACGGGTCGATACCGTAGATGTGGTCGGTTCCGAACAGGCGTATCTGTTCCTCGAGGAACATGCGCTGGATGCGGCTGTACAACGGGTCCTCGCTGTTGAGAAAGTAGGTGCGGTATTGCTCGTCAAAACCTGCCCAATTGCCCAGTGCCTGGATGTCGGCCTTGGGGAACAGCTCTCGCAGTTGGCCCGGCACATGGCCCGCAAAGGCTGGCAGAACGGGCCGCATGTTCAATGCGCGTTCGCGTTCCACGATGCGTCGTTGCAGAGCCTTCTGCCCTTCCAGCCATTCCATCGGCAACGGGCCGCACCAGCCATCGATGTTGGCCATGCGGTGCCACGGCAGGTAAGCAGGGCCCGTGAAGTAGGACCGCACTTGTTCGTCGCTCATGCCTAGGTTGGTCCATACGTTATACCACACGGCCTCCTGCCCAGTGATGGCCAGCGGCAGGTTGACGCCGTTGAGCGCCATCCAGTCAATGAAATGCTCCCACTGCTTCCAGCCCCAGAAAGGCATCGTGTATCCCCACGTGCAATAGTTTAGGAAGAAACGCTGCGGCACGCGAGCTGTTACACGCTCAGGTACAGGCACATCAGGCAAGACATCGGGTAATGAGATGGGCACATCGGCATACCATGACACTGTCACCTTGCAGTAACGGTTCAGGTAGCGGTTCAGTCCCACGGCCATCGAGTTGGCATTATTCCCGCAGATGACTACCTTGTCCCCACGACTCTCAAGCGTAAAAACGTCCTTGCCCTGTGCTGATTCAATGAGTTTAAACTCCACCTGCCGCGACAGCGACGGGGACAACCGTGAGGCCAGCGAACGGGCTTGATCCACATCTTGGCTCGTGCCACAGAGGGCTACGAGCCACACCGACATCACACCGATTATTGTTATCAATCGCCTTGTCATAATTGACATTTCTTCTGGTTTATTGTATGCAAATTTAATGATATAATCCATTCTGCACAAACACGAGTGCTTTTTTTTGTGTATTTTTGTGGGTCAAATTCTATAGAAATTCGTCATGATTGGAACGATTGTCAATACTTGCACCATTGTTGCGGGAACGCTCATCGGCGTGGCGCTGCACAAGGGCATCAAGGAGAAATACAAGAGAGTGCTCTACGACGCGCTGGGATTGGCGTGCTTCGCTATCGGACTCAATGCCGTGGTCACTAATATCCCCAAGAGCCAGTACCCTGTACTGTTCATCGCCGCAATGGCCATCGGCAGCGTTGCAGGAGTGGCACTCGACATCGACGGCAGGTTTCATCGCTTGGTGGAGCGACGAAGCAAAGGCGGTGCCGAGAACCGATTGGCCGACGGCCTGGCGACGGCTACACTGGTCTATTGCATCGGTCCATTATCAATGCTGGGACCCGTTATCAGCGCCTTGCAGGGTGACAATACTTTCTTGTTCACCAATGCCACGCTTGACTTGGTGACGGCGACCATTTTTGGCTCGACCTATGGTGTCGGTATGCTGCTGGCAGCACCCGTGCTGTTCCTGTGGCAGGGCTTGTTTTATGGTGTGGCAACGCTGTCGAGCACTGCCGTGAGCGAGGCCTTGATGGCCGAATTGCTCATCGTGGGCGGTCTGCTTATCACAGGTTCCGGCCTGTCACTGCTGCGAATCAAGGATTGTCATGTGCTCAACATGTTACCGGCACTGCTTGTCCCACCGTTGTGGTTTTTCCTCATGTGGTTGATTTAAAATTAATAAATGATAATAATATGAATGATTGGCGTTTTATCGTAGTGAGTTGCATTGCACTGCTGGCAGGGATGAACATCCCGGCATGGGGACAGATCGTCTCTAATGAAAAGACTGACGCTCAGGTTGCCGACAGCATCCGTGAAGAACTTGACAATCGTCCTTATTTCAGTCTCTATAAGGATACTTATTTTGTCGGTGGCACCGTGTTGGGAGGTAAGCCTGACGGCTATAACAGTGATGTGAAGTTTCAGATTAGTTTCCAGCAGCGCCTCACCAAGAGTGTGCTCCCTGGACATACCTATCTATACCTGTTCTATAGTCAGAAGGCGATTTGGCATGTGTTCCGGAATTCATTGCCGTTCCATGACCTGAACTTTAATCCTGGAGTAGGTATCTCCAAGTATATCATCATGAAAAACCGTCTGCTGGGAAAGGTTACGTTGATGGCTGAACATGAGTCTAATGGACGAGACGGTATCGCTTCGCGCAGTTGGAATAAGATTTCATTGGCAGGCGAGGCCTACATTTCGCCTTTCCTCATGGCACATGCCAAGTATTGGATTCCCATTGTTGATGGTCAGTATAACCGCGACATCCTCAAGTATATGGGTATTTATCAAGCGGGTTTTCAGGCTAAGAGCAATGACGACAAATGGGTGCTTGACATGACTCTAGTCAAACGCCAAGGCTGGAATTTCAACTTCAATACGATTATCCAGCTAGGGTACCGAATTAATCATAATTCCAACCAGTTCATCATGCTCCAGTATTATAACGGCTATGGAGAACACATGCTGGACTATAACCAGTATCACTCCCGCATCCGTTTCGGACTACTGATTCGTCCCCGGTTCTTCAGTGACTTCTGATTCCTTCTTGATAGTTTAATGCATCATTTTATTCGCTAATTATTAATGATGGTTGGAATTTTATAATTATCTTTGCGACAATTGAACAAATGATCATTTTGATTTATGCAGTACTGGATTAACCATAACGGAGTGCAGTCGGGACCCATGGATCTTGACGCCCTCAAGCAGATGGGGCTCACCTCGGCAGCTTATGTGTGGCACGAGGGCCTCAGTGACTGGGTGAAGATCACCCAAATACCCGAGTTGCAGGATGTCTATGTCATGGAAGGTGCGGCACCTGAAGTGGCTGAAATTCCCGAAATCCCGCCAGTCCAGAGACAGGACGAACCTGTGGCAAGAGAACCGTATCAACCTCAGCGTCAGCCTGCTCAGCCTTACCAGCCCGCACAACCGCAGTATGCTGGGCCGCAACCGGCAAATGCTGAGCCTTGCCCACCCACTAATCTGGTTTGGGCGATTATCTCGACAGTGTTGTGCTGTTTGCCCGCAGGAATTGTGGCTATCGTGTATGCCACCAAGGTGACGAACAAGTATCGTGCCGGTGACATAGAGGGAGCTAAGCGTGCCAGTGAGGTGGGTGCCTGGTGGTGTATCGCCTCGATTATCCTGGGCATTATCTGTCAGCCGTTTATGTCGGCAATTCCGTCTATGATGGGCTCGATGAATTGACGTTGAGGCGATATGCGCCGATCGCTTATCATCATTTTGGTGGCCGTCTTGCTATTGGTGTTCGGCTTCATTTACTATGCGCTCGACCCATCGGCATCGACGGTGTTTCCCCGTTGTCCCTTCTTGACGTTAACGGGATATAAATGTCCTGGTTGTGGCAGTCAACGTGCCATCCATGCGTTGTTGAATGGTGATGTGGCAGGAGCCTTCGGGTATAATGCATTTTTGATGATAGCCATCCCCTGGATAGTGTTATGCCTGTATGCCGAGAGCCGCCGCACCCGCAATCCTCAATTGTATGCCCGCCTGAATGCTCCTTTGCTTGTATGGCTTTTACTTGCACTGGTGGTTATCTGGTGGGTACTGCGTAACATTTTCAACTGGTGATAACAATAAAACAAACGATAAACGATGAAACAATATCTTGACTTGGTGCGCCATGTGATGGAACACGGTGTGGACAAGGAAGACCGCACGGGAACAGGCACACGCAGTGTGTTCGGCTATCAGTTGCGCTGCAATTTGGCCGACGGATTCCCCTTGCTGACGACCAAGAAAGTGCACCTCAAGTCCATCATCTATGAATTGCTGTGGTTCCTGCGTGGTGACACCAATGTGCGATGGCTGCAGGAGCATGGTGTACGCATCTGGAACGAGTGGGCCGATGAGAATGGTGACCTCGGCCCCGTCTATGGCAGCCAGTGGCGCGCTTGGCCCGATGGTAATGGTGGAACCATCGACCAGATTGCCCAAGTCATTGACCAGATAAAAAACACGCCCGATAGCCGCCGTATCATGGTGAGTGCTTGGAATGTTGCTGAAGTGCCCACAATGAAGTTGCCGCCTTGCCATTCGCTGTTCCAGTTCTATGTGGCACAGGGCAAATTGAGCTTGCAACTGTATCAGCGCAGTGCCGATCTGTTCCTGGGTGTGCCTTTCAACATCGCATCTTACGCTCTGTTGTTGATGATGGTGGCCCATGTGACAGATTTGGAGCCGGGAGAGTTCATCCATACCTTCGGGGATGCACACATCTACCGTAATCATTTTGACCAAATCAACGAGCAACTCTCGCGCGAACCGCGTCCGTTGCCTCGCATGGTGCTCAATCCTGAGGTCAAGAGCATAGACGATTACAAGTATGAAGACTTCACCCTTGAAGGCTATGACCCCTGGCCGGCCATCAAGGGCGTAGTGTCGGTTTAAACCTAGATTGTCTAGAATGTCTAGTTAATCAAAACGATAAATACAATGAAATCCATTCAAGCCATAGTTGCCATCGCTGCCGACGGTGCCATAGGGCGTCAGGGAGAGTTGTTGTGCCACCTTCCTGCCGACATGAAGCACTTCAAGGAGGTGACGATGGGGCACAGCATTATCATGGGGCGCAAGACTTTTGAGTCCTTCCCGCGCCGTCCCTTGCCTGGTCGACAGAATATTGTTATTACCCGTAATGCAAGTTGGCAATACCCTGATGTGACTGTAGCGCATGACTTGAATGAAGCCATCGCTGCCGCCGAGACCGACACAGTCTTTATCATAGGCGGGGCACAGATTTATGAATTGGCATTGCCTTTGGTTGATGTGCTGCATCTCACCCGCATCCACGCTCGTTGGGCGAGTGCCGATGTCTATTTTCCTGCCCTCAACATGGATGAGTGGCAAGAAGTGAGCCGTGAGCATCACGAGAGTGATCACCGTAATGCCTACGAGTTTGATTTTATCACATTAAAACGTCGTTCGCAATGAAGTATTTCCTTATTGCCGGAGAAGCCTCGGGTGACTTGCATGCCTCCCATTTGATGGCGTCACTCAAGCTCGAGGATGCGAAGGCCGAGTTCCGTTTCCTGGGTGGAGACCTCATGGCTGAGCAGGCGGGTATCCCTCCCATCATTCATTACAGGGACATGGCCTATATGGGTTTCATGGATGTGGTCAAGCATTTGGGGAAAATTCTAGGTTTTTTGGGTACTGCGCGTCGTGCCATCGACGAGTGGCAACCCGCAGCGGTGATTTTGGTGGATTATCCTTCGTTCAACCTCAAGGTGGCGAAATATGCTCATAACCTGGGAATACCCGTTCATTATTTTATATCGCCCAAGGTGTGGGTGTGGAAGGAGTGGCGTGTCAAGGACATCCGGCTTTATGTCAACCACATGTATTGTATTTTGCCCTTTGAGTCCGACTGGTATCAGGAGCGGGATTATAAGGCGACTTACGTTGGCAACCCGACTGTTCAAGAAATTGCTCAAGCCAGCAAGGATTTCCCCGATTTCGCCCATTTCATCGCAGAAAACGGTCTATCCGACCGTCCCATCATTGCCATTGTGCCAGGGTCACGCGTGAGGGAAATCCGCGACAATCTGCCCCTCATGTTAGAGGCTGCCGCACGTCACCCCGAGTTTCAGGCGGTGATCGCTGGAGCACCCAGCATTGATGACAAACTCTACCGCGAGGTGATGGGGACCAATGCCATCCCCGTCTTGCGCGACAAGACTTATCCGCTCGTCCACCATGCCCGTGCCGCCCTTGTCACTTCGGGCACTGCCACCCTTGAGACAGCATTGTTGAATACTCCTCAAGTCGCTTGCTACCGCTTCAACGGCAGCAAGTGGTCCTATAACTTCTATCGTCGATTATTGAGTGGAAAATACGTCACGCTGCCCAATCTCATCACCGATGAGCCCGTCATCCCCGAGCTGTTGATGCACCTGTGTACCGTGGATAGCATCGATCAGCATCTGAAGGCATTGTTAGACGATACCCCCGAGCGCACCGCTATGCTTGAGGGCTACCAGCGTCTCGCCGATCGTCTTGGCACCGACGTCTGCACCGCCACCGCCGCCCGCCTGATTGTCAGTAGTCAAGCATGAACAACGGTGGTATTACATGCAAATAAACTGTTCTATTTATGCTTCGTCTTCGGTGAGACAGGCGGTAAAGCCCATCTCGCGGGAGCGTTCCTTGTCAAACATGTAGTAAGTGACATCACCCTCGTCGCACAAGCGCCCCTGGCTGTCATGTAGGGTAACATGGACAGTGTAGAAGTTGAGAACGTTGCCAGTGATTCGGCCGCGCAGGGTGATTTTCGGGTCACGGGTGGAGACGGGACGGCGGAATTTCACTTCCAGCTTGGTCGTGACACCGGCGGCTTGCAAGCGGCGCGAGAGCACCCAGTTGGCAAGTTCGTCGATGAGCGTGCTGATGATGCCGCCATGCAGGGTTTCTACCCAGCCGTCGTAGTTCACACACGGTGACCAGGTGGTGACTACTTCCTCACCGTCTTCCCAAAATTCAAGATGTAGGCCGATGGGATTTGTCGGGCTGCACCCGAAGCAGTTGTACCCCTTTTTATCAAGATATGGATTGATTAGTTTCTTCATCTTTTTATAATTCTTAGTGACTTAGCATCAGATTTTCGGCCTTGCGCAAGGCGGCCACGCCAAGGCGAGGCCCTACAAAATGCTAGATAAAAAGTCCAAGTTGTCATTAATGTTGTCCTTGTTGTCTGAAAAAAAACTTAGCGACTTCGCGTCTTGGCGTGAGACTCCTGTTGCTTGCGGTGATGCCAGATTTCCAGGCTGTTGATGGCGTTCTGCCACAGGATGTAACAGCCTGGACCCGCTACTGACAGGGGACTCAAATAGGTATAGGCAATCCACACGGCAAAGGCGGTATTCTTCTGCCCCAGACCCTGGCCACTCTCGATGACGGTACCGAAGAAATGGCCGATATACCTGCCCACAGCGAATTGTGCCAGGCAGATCAGCAACGACACGATGGCGATGGTGAGGAGGAAGACGAAGGGTGCACCGCTGTTGATGATGTTCTTCACCGTGCAGCCTGTAACAATGGTCAGCGAGATACCCCACATGTAAAATGACAGGTCCTGGATGGCTACCAGTCGTTGCTGTACACGCGGCAAGTAGTGCTTGACCAGATAGGCGGCAATCAACGGCAACACCAGCACGAGGAACACCTTGTACATAATCATCCAGAAGGCCGTCCAGAAACTGATATCCACGTCGTTGTCAATCAACGGGAAGACGACAGGTACTGCGAATACGGTGACGATGTTGGACAGGAACACATAGCTGGTCATCGTTTCCAGGTTACCCCCCAGTTTGCCGGTCACCACTGGCGCTGCGCTGGCTCCGGGACAGATGACGCACGTCAAGATGCCTTCCATCAGAATCAGGTCCTTCCCCTTCATGTCAAAGCCGATGATCAATGCTACCAACAGCACAACCAACGCCACTTGGAACACTGATACCCACAGGTGCCACATCGCTGGGCGCATCTTGTGGAAATCCACGCGCAGGAACGTCGTGAACAGGATTAGACTCATGAACAGCGGCAGGATGGTGTCAAAGATCGGCTCCATCACCTCGCTCACCGGGTCAAGAGCTCGTATCCAATAAAATATCAAATAAATGACTGTGCCCGACACAATCGCGCTGGGCAATGTCCAATTCTTCAAAAAAGTGATGATGGTCTTCATAGCGGCTGCAAAATTACTGCAAAATTTGTATTTGTGCCATTCAAAATGACATAAATACAGAATAGGCTGTATTTCAGGAAATGCTGCAAAAAATGTAGCTGGCATAATGGTATTATTGAAGAAAACATGTATCTTTGCACATTTCGATTCAGACCGAAACTCACCGGCGAGTAAGTTGCTGGAATAAAATAAAAATTGCGCGATGAAACGGGTAAATACAAATAGATTGATGAATAGGGGATGCTATCTTCTTATTTTAAGCATGATGCTATTGAGTTGGGCATCTGGCTATACTCAAGATTTACAGACGGGTGAATGGGCTTTTCTTGACGATGGCCGTCCGGCTACCATTGGTCAGACGACTCAGGACCACATTTTTGCCCGTAATTCATATAATGACAACGGTGCTTTTAAAACTTATGATAATGTCGTCAGTTTTAAATCTGGTGCTGTTCAGACGGTTTGGCTTTGGCTCGATGATGACCAGATTTATCTGAACGAGAAAGTTCAGGCTCTGCCAAAGAGCCTTATCAAGGATGATGGCGAGCCCTATAACGAGACTACCTACAACTGTTTCCAATGTAACATCTATTTGCCCGAGGGCATCAGACTGGTCAAGGCTGAGAACGAAGACGGCGATGAAATAAGCTTTGTGCAAGGCGATCGTATGCCGAACTCGGCGACTCTAAAGTTTGCAGATAATACAGAAGCCATGGGCGTTAAGGTCATTGATGGTATCAACTACCAAATTTACACGCTCATTATCACCAACCAGGAACTCAACGGTACCCACTTCTCCTCAAGGAATGCTCAGGCTTACCAGGCAAATGGTGCCTTGAAGAAGGACGACGCTCCACTAGTCGCTATTTTCCTTGAGAACGAACATCAGAATGAGGCTGAAGGTCAGCTTGCTGATATGATTATTGCCAATCAGGAGTTTGGTATGCGTGAGCCCTTCATCGTTGAGCCCAGGTGGGAACCTAATGACTACCGGTTTATTTATGGAGAGGGAGGCAATATGGAAACACAGCGATATCAGCTTTACAACCGGGTTGCTCTCTACGGCAGTCAGGGCTTGGATGACGATATTATATATGCTACTGGAATTAAACTGAATACAACGTACAAGACTCTAGAGATTGGTGAAGCATTCCAGCTGACAGCTACAATTACGCCCTCAAATGCCACGAATCAGACGGTAACCTGGGAATCTTCTAACACTAATGTTGCCACCGTTGACAGCAACGGACTCGTGAGAGCGATTTCTGCTGGCTCGGCAACAATCACTGCAACAACTACTGACGGGACCGATTTGAGTGCTTCTTGCGTGATCAGTGTGAAATCTGTTTTGGCGACATCAATCACTTTGAATGCAAGTGAGTTAACGCTTGATATAAATGAAACCTCACAGTTGGTAGCGACAGTTTATCCCAGTAATGCAAGCAATCAGAGAGTTGCTTGGCATTCCAGTAACAATGCTGTAGCTCGTGTTTCAATCAACGGACTTGTCACCCCCGTGGCACCAGGAAGTGCGACGATTACTGCAACAACAACCGACGGCACTGATCTGGTCGCATCATGCCAAGTGACTGTGGTCAAGAGAGTGAAAGGAATCACACTCAACGAAACCAGCCTGACACTCACCCTTCCCGAAACAGCACAATTGTTGGCGTCAATCACACCAAGTGATGCTACCAATAAGACCTTGAATTGGACAAGTAGCAACTCTGCCGTAGCAAGCGTTGACAACAACGGATTTGTCTCATCGGTTGCTCCAGGCATTGCTACAATTCGGGCTACAACCACCGATGGCAGTAATCTGTCTGCCTCTTGTGTGGTGACTGTGAAAGAGCAACTGGTAACTTCCATCTCATTGACTGAGACAAGTAAGGTGATGCAAATTGGTGAAACCGCTCAGTTATGGGCTATCGTTGCCCCCGAAAATGCTTCAAACAAGACGTTGTCGTGGAGCACTGAAGACAGTTCGATTGCCACTGTCAGCGATGATGGGGTCGTTACTGCAATCGGCGAGGGAACAACTTATGTGACAGTTTCTACTACCGATGGCAGTGACCTGTCCTCAACCTGCATGATTCAGGTGATGACGTATTACTGTCTGGATCTTGACACGGTATCATACATCAGAGGATTAAATGCTGGGATTGTGGATTTGCCGGTATCATTAATCAACAGGAATCCGGTTTCTGGAATTCAGTTTGATGTCACATTGCCCTCAGGCATAACGTTTAATGTTATTGATGGCGTTCTTGACGTTTGGTTGGATGAGGCCCGCACAACTCAGAGTCATAGCGTTGTGGCAAGACGAATGACTAATGGCAATTATCGTATCCTTGTCAAGTCATCGTCTGGCGAGGAGTTGAAAGGCGATGATGGCGTCCTGGTACACATGAACCTGCAGTTGTCCCAATTACAGAATACGATGGATTACACAGTCAGCATCTCCAACATCATTGCATCAGAGCCCGATAATACGCAGCATCAACTGAACAGCGTGTCCACGATGGTGAGTGTGTATTATATCGTTGGTGATGCTGATGCCAATACGTTTGTTGATGTTGCTGACTACAATGCTACAGCAAGCAGGATTCTAGGCAAATTCCCATCACCGTTCTATAGTGATGCCGCCAATGTGGATGGAAGCCACACTATTGATGTGACTGATCTTGTAGGCATCACCAATATTGCGCTTGAAATTGTCCCGATCACATTGAGGCAGGCACCTGAGAGGTGGGGCGAGGAGAACCGTTTGTTCTGTGACAAACTGGAACTCACTGCCGGTGGTGAGCGAGAAATCAATGTCGGCATGGATTGCGGATTTGATTTCGCCGGTTTCCAGATGGATGTGGCTCTTCCCCACGGCTTGAAGCTTGTGAGCGCTACGCTTGGTAAAGATGCCTATAAATTGGGACTGGCAACTGAAATGATGCCAGACGGAGCAATCCGACTCTTGGGTACCTCGTTCTCTGACGCCGTTGTTAACGGTATCTGCCCAGAACTGTTGAAACTGCGAGTAAAAGCCGAGAGTGACTATATGCTTGGTTACGGAGTTGAGTTTACGGAGATTATCTTCGCTGAACGTGACCTTGCATCCCATACGCTTGACGATTTGACCATTGAATATGTTGAACCGAGTGCAGTGTATGAGTTGGCCGATGACGCGAGAATTTATGTTGAGAACGGGTGCATCATTGTTGACACTCCTGTTGCTGGGGCTGTACAACTGATTGGCATTGACGGCCGCATGGTTGAGTATCATGCCCAAGTCGGCCACAACGTATATGCGGTTCCTGGAAATGCTGTCTATATCATCCATTTCAACGGTAAAACGATTAAAGTGAGACTATAAGACTATGAGACGTTCAATTATAATGATAACATTGGCGGTTATCGCCGCATTGGCCTCATCGGGTAAAGACAGGCTGTACATCGAGAGCTTCAACATTGCTGCGGGTCAGACCCTGCAGGTCCCCGTTTTGTTGCTCAACGATACGGCTTACAGTGGTCTGCAGACAGATTTGTATCTGCCAGAAGGGCTGTCGCTTGACATGAATGACAATGATGAGTATATCATTGACCTGACATCTCGCCGTGACAAGTCTCATACAGTGGCCTCGCGTCAATTGGACGATGGCGCTATCAGGATATATGTCACATCGGTAAGTACCAGAGAGTTTTTGGGCAATAGTGGCGCCATCATGACGTTGAGCATAACTGCGTCAAGTGGCTTTAACGGTGCCGCCGTCATTGCACTGAGAAATAGCGTTTGTGCTGAGGCCATCGGTACAAGGCATTTGCTGGCCGATGAGATTTGTGAGGTGAATGCCGGCATGAAATTTGATGTAAACAGTGACGGGGAAATCAATATCGCCGATATTAACGTAATCACTGATATCATCCTCGGTGGAACCGTAGATGAATTGACTCGTCGTCGTGCCGATGTGAATGGTGACGGAGAAATCAACATTGCCGATATCAATACTGTCACCGATGCAATCCTCAGCAAGTAGTTCAATGTAGAAATGAAGAAGGCTTTTGAGAATATAGCATTTTGGGTGGTTTACGGGGCGTGGTACGGGTTGTCACTGCTGCCCATGTGGGTGCACTATCTGTTCAGTGACATCCTGTTTGTCATTATTGCTTATGTTCTGCATTACCGCCGTGGTGTGATTAGCCGGAACTTGAAAGGAGCCTATCCCGACAAGAGCGACAAGGAACTCAAAAAACTGCGTATTCAGTTCTACCGCCACTTCTGTGAAATTCTGGTCGAGACGGTAAAATATACGTCGATTTCCGATAAGAACATCATGCGCCGCATGCCCTTCAAGAATAGTGAGCAGGTGGCCGAGATTCTCAATAGCGGACAATCCATTGCCCTGCTGCTGGGGCACTACGGCAATTGGGAATGGGTTTCTTCGCTCGTGCTGTGGTTGCGTCCTTTGATAACCAACAATTCGGTTATGGGGCAGATTTACCATCCACTTGAGAACGAGGTTATTAATCGTGTCGTGTTAAAGACAAGAAGCCGCATGAACTCGGACAACGTTGCCAAGAAGGAGACACTGCGCTGGATCCTCGGCAACAAGCGAGAAGGCCGCCCCACGATATTGGGTTACATCAACGATCAGGTGCCCAAGTGGGAAAACATCCACTACTGGCTCACTTTTCTTAATCATAAGGACACTCCTGTGTTTACAGGCATCGAGCGCATCGTCCACTCCCAGAATCAAGCTGTTGTCTATATAGATGTCAAACGCGTGGGCCGCGGGCGCTATGAGTGCGAATTTCAGGTTATCACGCGCGACCCCTCGTCGATGGGTGAGTTTGAGTTGACCGACATCTATTTCCAGCGCATGGAGCAGACCATCAACCGAGCACCGCAATACTGGCTGTGGAGCCACAACCGCTGGAAAAGGACGCGCGAGGAGTTTGACCGCCGCTTCAAGGTCGTGAACGGTAGGGTAGTGGAGAAATAACTGTTTGCTTTTTCAGGCATGCGCCTTCAGGGGGCTTGTCAGACTAATCACCGATTTGACCAATTGGGGCAAGAATTGTTGTGTAGTATCCAAAAATGTCTTACCTTTGCAGCAACTAAATAACAACTAATTAACTCAATATGCGGCCACGCCAAGGCGGGGCCCGTCAACTTAAAACTGATAAATGCAATGAACCGACTTTCGGACCGTATTAACGCACTGGCACCCAGTGCCACCCTGGCCATGTCGCAGAAGAGCAGCGAGCTGCGCGCTCAAGGCGTGGATGTGATCAACCTCTCGGTGGGTGAACCCGACTTCTTCACCCCTGACCACATCAAGGCAGCTGCCAAGCAGGCCGTTGATGACAACTTCTCCTTCTATTCACCTGTTCCCGGTTACCTGTCGCTGCGTCAGGCCGTGTGCGAGAAACTGCGCCGCGAGAATGGCTTGGAATATACTCCCGACCAGATTGTCATCGGTAACGGTGCCAAACATGAGCTGTGCAACGCCATCATGGCACTCATCAACCCCGACGATGAGGTCATCATCCCGACTCCCGCATGGGTAAGCTACGTGCAGATGGTCAACCTGGCTGGCGGCAAGAGCGTACTGCTGACTTCCAGCATGGAGAAAAACTTCAAGGTGACCGCCGAAGAGCTGGAGGCTGCCATGACCGACAAGACACGCCTGATCATCATCTGCTCTCCGAGCAACCCCAGTGGTGCCATCTATAACTACGAAGAGTTAAAGGCCATCGCTGCCATGCTCGAGCGTCACCCCGACGTGATGGTCATTGCCGATGAAATCTACGAGCACATCAACTACGTGGGCAAGCACGAGTCGCTCGCCCAGTTTGACGCCATCAAGGAGCAGGTGGTTATTATCAATGGTGTTTCCAAGGCTTACGCCATGACCGGTTATCGCATTGGTTACATCGCCGCTCCGCTGTGGGTAGCCAAGGCTGTCAACAAGATGCAGGGTCAATACACCAGCGGCGTTTCCTCGATTGCCCAGAAGGCTGCCGAGGCCGCCTATAACGGTCCCCAAGACTGCGTCGAGGAGATGCGTGTCGCCTTTGAGCGTCGCCGCAACCTCATCGTGGGTCTGCTGCAGGAAATCCCCGGCTTCGAGCTCAATATGCCCGACGGTGCCTTCTATGCCTTCCCCAAGGTAGAGCACTACTATGGCAAGAAGTGTGGCGACACCGTCATCAACGACGACAACGACCTCGCCCTCTATCTGCTCAACGAGGCTCACGTTGCTACCGTGGCAGGTAGCGCCTTCTGCTGCCCGGGCTACATCCGCTTGAGCTACGCCACCAGCGACGAGAATCTGATTGAGGCTGCAAAGCGCATCGCTGCCGCCCTCGCCAAGCTCGCTTAATACGACTTTGATAAAACGAAGACAATAAATACAATAAGTACTAAGCTATCCAGCTTGTAGCGAATAATTAAAGACAACTTGAACAACGATAACAACTTTAAAGAGAGTTGTAACAGTTGTTCAAGTTGTCTTTATAGTGCGGATGCCCTTGTATTTATTGTACTTATTGTCTTCCTTTTAGTTTATAGTTGTCGTACGGCATCGGCGAGTTGATGCATCGCCTGCGTGAGGACGGAGCGGGGGACAGCGACATTGAGGCGCATGAAGCCGCTGCCAGCCTTGCCGAACATTGCGCCGTCATTCAGGCCGAGGCGGGCTTTGTTGACAAACAGGTCAATCAATGCGTCATGCTTCAGTTCCAGGCCCGTGCAGTCGAGCCAAACGAGGAACGATGCCTGCGGTTTGATGGCGACAATGCCGGGAATGTGCTCGTGGCAGTAATTGACTACCATGTCGATATTCCCTTCGATATACTCTAGACACTGGCTGAGCCATTCGGCGCCGTGGCGATAGGCGGCGCGCGTGGCGGTCATCGACAGGAAGTTGGGCGAGCACTGCTCATTGGCCTCCAGATGGTGGAAGAAGGGCTTCCTCAAGTCTGGATTCTTTATCACGCACCATGAGCTCACGATGCCGGCAATGTTAAACGTCTTGCTCGGGGCGCCCATCACCACGCCCACGGCGCGCGCATCGTCGCTCACGGTGAGGAAGGACGTGTGGCGATGACCTTTCAGCACCAGGTCGCCGTGGATTTCGTCGCTGAAGACAACCACGTCATATTTCCTTGCCAGCGCTGCCACCTGGCGTTGCACCTCGGCGGGCCAGGCGATGCCGATGGGGTTGTGGGGATTGCACAGTACCATCAGCTGCGGACGTTCGGTCTTGAAGATATGCTCCAGTCCCTCGAGGTCCATCTCGTAGAAGCCATCGGCAGTGCGCTTCAAGGCATTGTTTACCACCATGCGGTTGTTGCCAGTGATGAGCATCCTGAAGGGGTGATATACCGGCTCCTGGATCACCACCTTGTCACCCGGTCGTGTGAAATGGTTCAGCACAAGGCCGAAGCCGTTCACGATGCCGCCGATGAAGCAGGCCTCGTCCGTCGTGAACTCCAGACCGTTGCGCTCACGCTGCCAGTCGATGATGGACTGCCAGTAGTCCTCAAGGGGCACGCTGTAGCCATAGATGGGGTGCTCGGTGATGCGGTCGGCCAGTGCCTGGGTGATGTCAGGGCAGGCAGCAAAGCCCATATCGGCCACCCACAGCGGTAGCACGTCCTCACGCCCGAACATCTCCTTGCATCGGTCAACCATTACACAGCCGGTTCCACGGCGGTCTATCACGCGGTCAAAGTCATATCTTCTCTCCATGTCAGTACTTTTTATGTATTGTTTTTTGCCTCACAAAGTTACAGTTTTTGCCTCACATGCCAAAATCTTTCCCCCAGACATCAGGGCAATCATGAGAAATACTCACGAGAATCACCCGAATGGTGTTCTTTGATGTAACCCCCGGTGATACTGATTACAGAGCAATAGCGGGGTAGTCAGTATCACTGGGGAGAGGCCTCGTCGGGTAGGTCGCCGGGGGCGACCCCATTAAAGCTAATATGCCAGATCAAGTTTTCTTTGGTGCGGTTACCCTGCCTTGATATGCCAAATTACTGATTTCTGATGTTTTTGGCATTTTTTGTTTTAGTACTGATAATCAGTAAATTAGTGTTTTTGGCAAAAACCGGCAAAATAAAAAATGCACTTTTTTTCAAAAAAAATCGCCAAAATAGTTGGTAGTTCAGAAAAAAGCAGTACCTTTGCAGTCGCAATTGAACAAACGATGACTCCGTAGCTCAGTTGGTAGAGCAATTGACTCTTAATCAATGGGTCGTGGGTTCGAGTCCCACCGGGGTCACCAAAAGGAAAG
>JAEEGI010004508.1_pt1 | contig 32560 bp, 24 predicted proteins | sample 8958751 | NCBI WGS metagenome assembly JAEEGI01 (sample SAMN16246545, study PRJNA631951) | gut metagenome | biome: gut microbiome; feature: rumen; material: KS-attached | host: Bos | place: Iran: Karaj | collected 2018-10
GGCATTCTAACCTACTGAACTAACGCACCTTCAGGTCTTTGCTTGTTTGCGGGTGCAAAGGTAGCAATATTTTCTGAATCAGCAAAACATTTGGGCGAAAATTTTATAAAAAAAACTGCATTAATTGCGCATGGTGGTACTTTCTGCCATCGTAGAGCCAATCGTTGAGCTGGCAATTATATGAAAACCCTGCTTTCTCAAACAGTTTAAGTGAAGTTTCATTGTCAGAATCAATAATGGCATATAGCTGGTGTAAATGAAGGACTTGCAACGCATATTCAGTAATTTTGGCAAGGGCTTGCTTGGCAAATCCTTGTTGTCTGTACTCACATGCAATAACAATTCCAACTTCAGCACGGCAGTTCTTGGCATCGAAGTTGGTGATGTCGACAATGCCGACTGTATCCCCTACCCCATTTTCAATTATTAGCCTTACTTGCTGATCGGAATAGATATCCCCAGAAGTGTTGGCAATATAGTCATGCAACACATAACGGGAATAAGGAACATTGGTTGTTCCTACGCCCCACAATCGTTGATCGTTCTCTATTTTGTAAAGCAAATCCAAATCTTCCGGCTCAATAGCTCGAAGAATTACTTCATTATTATTCATAGATGGAGTTTTTGACGTAGAATATCTATAAGAGCAATAAATGCACGAAAATAGATGGCTATTTTGACAGGCAAAGTGTAGAAGATACTCAGGTGATTGTAGTGCTTACGGAAGAAAATAAGCATCGCCTGATAAAAGACATGTACATAACGGTAGTCGGTTTTTCGGGTAGATTTGCCCTTATAGTGAGTGATGGACAGGGGAAGGTACCAGTTTTCCCATCCTCCTTTAAGAAGACGGTAGGACAAGTCGATATCTTCGCCATACATGAAGTAATCCTCATCCAACAGTCCAATCTGATCAAGCGCAGTTCTCCTCAAGAAGCAGAAGGCTCCACTAATAACTTCTATGCGATTTGCCTCGTCCCATGGGAGGTGACTCATATAGTAGCGTTTCGTAAATCCAAGCATCTTTAAGGCCGATACCCATGGTGTAGGGATTGCACGTCGTGATTCTGGAGCCAATGTTCCATCCTCATTATGCATCATTACACCAGCACCACCTGCTTTCGGATGTTCATCCATGAAACGTACGACCCCTTTTAGTGTTTGTTCCGCTACCGTTGTATCTGGGTTCAGCAACAAGACGTATTTACCTTTTGACTGTCTTATGGCAATATTATTCGCCCGTGCAAACCCTAAGTTTTCTTCGTTCACTATAAAATGTACCCACGGATAGCGTGAAGGCAATACCGTCATCGTATCATCTGAAGAAGCGTTGTCAACAACGAACACTTCTCCATCAACTCCTTCAAGGGCCTTTTGTACACTCTGTAGGCACAAGTCCAGATAGTGACGTACATTATAACTGACTATGACTATTGATAGTTTCATTCCTCATCAGAAGTTTCTGCTATACAACGTTCCATTGACGGATAGACAAACGGCAGGACTATAACCAGAATGATTGCCATATAGCCAAAGGCAACGTTTGCATACATATAATATAATAAGGTGTTAGCAAAGAGTGGCGCGAGTAAGAGTAACAAACGCAGTATTCCCCATTTTAGAAGTGCCTTTTCCTTGCGTCTCACAAGATCCGTATGAATTTGTTTCCATTTGAATAGCTTTAGTGAAACGGGAATGGATACCAGCGTCAGCAATTCCATCATTGTGGTCAATAAGAACTCTGCTTGTTCGCTACTGCTTGAATAGAACCCAAATTCAAGTACGTCAGTCTCAAACAAAACTACTACTAACATCGATAGTGCTAATACTGTCCACAAAAGGACGAGCAATGTATTCTTAGTCTTTTTCATTTTCCTTCAAATATTGTACGATTCAAAATAGAGCGTCCTAAAGTCACCTCGTCTGTATATTCCAGTTCGTCACCGACGCTAACGCCTCGGGCAATAACGGTAATGCGCAAATCCTTATAGGGGGCTAATTTTCGGAACAGGTAGAAGTTTGTTGTATCACCTTCCATCGTAGGACTAAGTGCAAGAATAACTTCTTCTACATTTTCTTGCCCAACCCTTTCTACAAGCGAATTAATCTCTATATCTCCAGGTCCGATGCCATCCATTGGCGATATGACACCTCCCAGCACATGATAGAGGCCGTGATACTGCTGGGTGTTCTCTATAGCCATCACATCTTGGATGTTTTCAACAACGCAAACTGTTTTGCGATCACGACGCGGATTATTGCAAATAGGACAAATCTCCAGATCGCTGATATTATGGCATACACGGCAATGCTTCACTTCGCGCTTCATTGTTGTCAAGGCAGAAGCTAATCGTTCAACGTCTTCTGTATCCTGCCTCAGCAAATGTAGCACAAGCCTGAGCGCAGTCTTCCTTCCTATTCCCGGTAATTGCGAGAACTGTGAAACAGCGTTCTCCAAAAGCTTTGATGGATATTGTTGGTTTATCATTGTCATCTGTTTTCTATTTCAGAGAGTTCCAGCCACCTTAATGACTTCTCATCGAGTTCGTCTTTCAATACGGGAAGGCGCTTAGATTTCTCTGTCAGTTCTTCAATAGAGAGCATTCCGCTACACAACGCATCTTCAATTTGTTTCTGTTCAGTTTCCAATTGTTCTATCTCTTTTGTCAACTGTTCGAATTCCATCTTTTCCTTGAAAGACATACGACGACGCGTGTCATGGCGATACTCCTTCTTGACATTACTAGTTGTGGTTGTTGTATTTGAAGCTTTCGGCTGCATTGATTGCCATTGTCGGTACTGTGTATAGTTGCCTGGAAAGTCCTTAACGGAACCATTCCCTTCGAAAACAAGCAAATGGTCTACAATCTTATCCATGAAATAGCGATCGTGACTGACTACGATTACACAGCCGGCAAAATCCTGAAGATATTCTTCCAGTAATTGTAGAGTCACGATATCTAAATCATTCGTTGGCTCATCAAGAATGAGAAAATTCGGGTTCTTCATCAATACTGTACACAAATATAGCTTACGGCGTTCGCCTCCAGATAGTTTATACACGTAATTGTGTTGCTGCTCTGGAGTAAACAGAAAATATTGCAAAAGCTGTGAAGCTGTGAAATGTCTGCCGCCCCCCATGTCAATGTACTCTGCAATGTCCTTCACAACATCAATAACCTTCATCTGATCGTCAAATTGAAATCCTTCCTGTGAGAAATATCCAAAAGTTACTGTCTCACCAATATCAAAACGTCCAGAGTCCACGGGAACCAATCCCAAAAGCATCTTGATGAAGGTAGACTTGCCAGTACCATTGTTTCCAACAATGCCCATTTTCTCGAATCGTGAGAAATTGTAATAGAAGTCCTTCAATATAATATGGTTGTCAAAAGCCTTTGAGACATATTGGCACTCGAAAATCTTGGAGCCAATGTAGACGTTGCGCGACTTAAGCCTCACTTGCCGTTCCTCAATACGTTGACGGGCCACACGCTCTAATTCGTAGAAAGCATCCTCACGATATTTAGCCTTATGCCCACGTGCTTGCGGCATACGACGCATCCATTCCAACTCAGTACGATAAAGATTATTCGCACGGGCAATTTCTGCCCTTTTGTTGTCTAAACGCTCCTGCCGTTTTTCCAAATAGTAGGAATAATTACCGCGATAAGTGTAGATTGTTCGGTCGTCCAGTTCAAGAATTACAGAACAGACACGATCAAGGAAAAAACGGTCGTGAGTAACCATGAGTAATGTCTTGTTCCCACGCTGTAAGAACCCCTCCAGCCATTCTATCATTTCCAAATCCAAATGGTTGGTTGGCTCATCAAGTATCAGGAAATCGGGCTCGTTAATCAGAACATTGGCTAAAGCCACGCGTTTTTGCTGACCTCCCGACAACTGCCCCATAGGCTGGTCAAGATCACGGATTTTCAGTTTAGTCAATATTTGTTTGGCTTTAAGTACTTTCTCTGGGTCTCCCTGGTGGTTGAAACAGGCATCAAGAACGCTTTCGGAGGGATCGAAAGAAGGTGACTGTTCCAACAATCCTATCCGAATGTCACGACGATAAATAATGTCGCCACTATCGCAGCCTTCCTTCCCTATCAGAATTGAAAGCAACGTTGACTTGCCCGTACCGTTTTTGGCTATCAGTCCCACGTGCTGGCCTTCTGCCACTGAGAAATTGATATCCTCAAACAATAGTAACGAGCCGAATGACTTCGTCAAGTGCTGCACATCCAGAAAGGGGGTGTCTTTAGCCATTTTTCAATGAATTGTTTATTTCCTCAATATAGCCTAGTAGCTCTTCCCGGCCCTGTCGAGATTCGGAGGAAGTAATGAATATTGGAGGAAGCTCTTCCCATGTTTCAGCAAGCACTTTTTTATAAGCAGCTACATTCTGAGCAACCTTATTAGCCGTTAACTTATCTGCTTTGGTAAATACAATGGCGAAAGGTACGGATGATTGCCCAAGCCAGTTGATAAACTCAAGGTCAATTTTCTGAGCTTCTAATCTCACATCCACCAGTACAAACACATTGACTAACTGTTCGCGCTGAAGGATATAACCATTTATCATTTGTTCCAGTCTTGCCACTTCTTTTTTCGAACGTTTAGCAAAACCATAGCCTGGAAGATCGACAAGATACCACTCCTTGTTTATAATAAAATGATTAATGAGCAAAGTCTTGCCTGGAGTTGAACTGGTTTTAGCAAGCTTACGGTTATGGGTAAGCATATTGATAAGGCTCGACTTGCCAACATTTGAGCGTCCGATGAAGGCGTATTCAGGTTTTGTATCCTTCGGACACATACTTACCATAGGGGCACTCAATGTGAATTCTGCATTTTTTATTTCCATACGAATAACATTTTCGGTGCAAAGGTACGAAAAAGATTCGAAATAGTTTGGCTGTTTCGGAAATAATCATTACCTTTGCAGTCGATTTTTCAAATCAACGTTTCCACTCTTGCTCAAGCAAGCGTTTCTGTAGAAGCGGCAGTTGAAGCGTTTCCACCATTATTTCATATCTAAGAATCGACATTTATACACTGCTTATTGTATGTATACCAAAGAACAACTTGAACAGATGGAGATACCCCAACTGATGGGTATTGCACAGGAATTAGAGATTAAGGTAAGTCCGGACGACAGTCGGGAAAACGTTATCTATGCAATTCTTGATAAAGCCGCCGAGCAAAGTGCATCTGGCGATACAAATAAACGCAAACGTACTCGAATTGTCAAAAAGGACACTGACCGTGTCTATACTGTCAATGGAAAAGAAGGTGAGAATTTTGATGTCAAAAGTAGGGGAATAAAAAGCAGTGACACTCCCTCACTATTTAACGATACAACCCAGTCGACAGATCAAGTTGAGAACGTTGACCAGTCAACTGCTCCTGTTGAAGAGGCACCAGCTCCAAAGGAAGAAAAACCGGCTCCCAAGAAACGTGGTCGCAAGTCAAAGGCTGAGTTGGCCGCCATCGCAGCTGCCGAGGCTGAACGTGCTGCTTCAGAATTGAAGGAGCAAAACGAGCCTATTATCGAACAGGACATTATTCCCGAAGCATCCGATTTTCAGGACACTACCTTTGAAGCCAACGAGACTTCGCCTGAGATGTTGGAGCAATTGCAGGAAAAGATGGCTCAGCATAACGAAGAAGACGGTTTGACGGATTTTCCTGAAGGAATATGGGAAGGTGACCCAAATGACGGTACAGACTTCATCATTGTTGAAGATTTACCCATTGAAGACCAAGCTGCCATTCCAACGCTCGATATTTTCGACCGTCCTGTGGTACAGCAGATGCAAGAAACGCAGCCTATAGCACAGCGTCCTGTAGAATTCTCAACTCAAGACAAGTATGACTTTGATGATATCATTACTGGCAACGGAGTACTTGAAGTTCTTCAAGATGGAGGCTACGGATTCCTACGCAGCAGCGACTATAACTATCTGTCATCTCCCGATGATATATATGTCTCGCCACAGCAGATCAAGAAATGGAGCCTGAAAACGGGGGACGTTGTCGAGTGTACCGTCCGTCCGCCCCATGACAATGAGAAGTACTTTGCCCTTTCCAATGTCAATAGCATCAATGGCCGCAACCCCAATGAAGTGCGCGATCGTGTTTCGTTCGAACATCTTACTCCCCTCTTTCCTGAAGAGAAGTTCACACTTTGCGGTGATAAGGCAACGACAAATCCTTCAGTTCGCATAGTCGACCTCTTCTCGCCTATTGGTAAGGGTCAGCGAGCCTTGATTGTTGCCCAGCCCAAAACGGGTAAGACCATACTTATGAAGGATATTGCCAACGCCATTGCCGCCAACCATCCAGAAGCTTACATTATGATGTTGCTTATTGACGAGCGTCCAGAAGAAGTCACCGATATGGCTCGTACAGTAGATGCAGAAGTAATTGCTTCTACCTTCGACGAACCAGCCGATCGCCATGTAAAGATAGCTGGTATTGTGTTGGAAAAGGCTAAGCGTATGGTAGAATGTGGACACGATGTGGTCATCTTTCTTGATTCCATTACCCGTCTTGCTCGTGCATATAACACCGTTGCTCCTGCCAGTGGTAAGGTGCTTACCGGTGGTGTTGATGCTAATGCGCTGCAGAAGCCCAAGCGCTTCTTCGGTGCCGCCCGTAATATTGAAGGCGGCGGTTCGCTAACCATTATTGCAACTGCGCTTGTGGATACAGGTTCAAAGATGGATGAGGTTATCTTCGAGGAGTTCAAGGGAACAGGAAACTCTGAAATCCAGCTTAATCGTTCGTTGTCAAATAAGCGCATATTCCCTGCCATCGACTTGGTTCAGTCGTCTACCCGCAGAGACGATTTGCTACAAGACCCGACAACGCTCAACCGAATGTGGATAGTACGCAAATTTATAGCTGAAATGAACCCCATAGAAGCTATGAACACCATTCGCGATCGTCTCATTCAAAGTCGCAACAACGAAGAATTTCTGATGTCAATGAATGGATAAGTAAGATAAAAGCCTTATTTCCGGCATTTATCAAGCCACTCACGAAGCACTCCTCTGGGAATACCCCTACGGAGTGCTTCTTCTATTTCGCGCCTGGCAGCATCCTGTCGTCCTAACTTAAGTAGCAAGTCAACCTTAGTAACAATATAATCCGTGTTCATGGGAGAGCGTGTTATTGCCTCTTCCCAATCATAGAGTGCCACCTCATATTCTTTTATTGACGTCTCGTAGGCAGCACGGGCGGCATAGCAGACAGCAGAGTCAGGGAACAGTTCCACCAAATGGTTGTATTCATCCATCGCATCAGTCTTTCTTCCCATTAGTTCGTTGACTCTTGCCAGCCCCAAACGTGCTTCCATATTAGATGGAGTTTTTCTCAGTATGGCTTCATAGTCGCTCTTTGCCAAAGCATACTGACGCAAGTGTAAGTTACCATATGCCCGGAAATATAGGGCAGAAAGATTCTCTGGTTCAATTCTGAGCACATTACCATATTCCTCTACAGCATATTCCCATTGGTTTAGTTCAATGTTGACTGCAGCCTTCCTCAATCGCCACTCAACCGTTCTAGGATATCTCTCAATAATACGATTCAATATCACCAGCGAGTCACGCCACTGTTGAGGAGTCTGTGCCGTTACCGGCAAAGCTGCTGCCAAGCAAACTGCCCATAGAAATATTATTCTTCTTATCATCAATGTAAGCACTTTCATCGTGCAAAGTTAAACAAAAACGACCAATAGTTCCAAATCCTTTAGCATAAAATAACGCCAGCCCCACGAGATGGTAAGACTGGCGTTACTTAATTCAGATTTTTTCACTTGCCAATAGGTCGGATGGCGAACGTGAAGTCATAGTCCTTGTAAGGCAGTTGGTATTCTGAACGTGGCCAGGCTCCCCAAGAGTTAACACAGCCCAAACCGAACTGCCGTTGCTGAATATGAACCTGGGTCTTTCCTGCGGGAATAAGGTCGCCAGAATGGCGGCCCCATGCCTTGTCTTTATGCATACCGTCATCCAACTGATCCATGGTGTATGGTAGTGCACTGGCCTCCATCGGAGCATTGGAATAGAACTCTAATCCCCTACCCTGTTCGTCCATCACGCGGAACCAACGCACGTCGGTGTGGTTACCCGACTCCTGCGGACGCACATATTCGAAATACTCATCTTGTACCTTATTACTATATACACCGATAAATTCAGAAGTATTACGATCTATGTAGTTCTCTGCAGGGCCACGGCCATAGTACTCAATGCGATCATATTGCTTTGGCATCTGCAACTGCATACCATATCGGAACATGTTACTCACCTTGGTATCCTTGTCGGTTGTCATTTGTTCACGGATAATGATCTGTCCGTCAGGCTGCAAAGTGTAGGTCATCGTGAGGGTAGCTTTCTGGTCGGGCATATCGAAGGTTGCAACAACTGAATTATCGTCTACAGAACAGCCTTTGAGTTTCATCTGCGGGTTCTTCCACGTAGCGAAACGGCGCTGCAAGCCTGCACCGTAGTCGTTGTCTGTAGGAGCACGCCAGAACTCTGGGGTGATGCTCTCACGGAACTGTAGCATGCGATTGCCGTCAACGTTCAGGTAGTCAATCCATCCAGACCACTTACCTATAGACAATTCCGTGTTACCAGCTGTTAACTTCACATAGCTTACAGTTTCTTCCTTTGAAACGCCTTCGTTTTTACTTGTCTTCAGTTCCGGGAACTTATAGCTGTTGAGCGTAAACTGCTGGCGAGCTAAGACTTGCCCTTTATCAATAAGAGACGAACCATTCTTTGACTTGAACTGGAAAATGACAAAGACTTCCTGATCGCCATGATGTCCCATCAAATGCTCTATTGTTTCCTTCATTTTTTCGTCGACAAAGGACTTTCGCTGCTGAGGCTGGATACCGCTGATATCGGTGGTTCCACCATGGCCAAATGTCATTCCGGCAGGACGTCCTGGATTGTCGTGATGATGGTCACCAGCACCTCCAACAAACCACTCCAGCTGCAAGTCGTCGAGCGTCTTGAAGAAATACTCGTTATAAATCTCGAATTTACCATCTTTCAATCCCTTATCTGTTACCCAGATGTTCTGATAATAGTACCCTACCTCGTAAGCATGGGGATTGAGACGGCGATCGGGGGCAATGATACCGTTACAGTTGAAGTTGTAGTCGGAAGCAGGATACTGTCCGTAGTCACCTCCGTAGGTGAAGATCGTACGACCGGTAATGGGGCTCTTATCACGCAATCCTTGATCGACAAAATCCCAAATATATCCACCCTGATACTTCGGATATTTGCGCACCAAGTCCCAGTATTCCTTGAAACCGCCCATGGAGTTACCCATAGCGTGAGCATACTCGCATTGGATAAGTGGACGGGGATTGTCACCTTTCGAGTAGGCTTCGCAGCCCTCATAACCGTAGTACATGGGGCAGAAAATATCGGTCTTGCCGTTCTGTCCTGCCTGCTCAAACTGGCAAGGGCGTGTAGGGTCGGTGGCTTTCACCCAGTCGTAAGCCTTTTCGAAGTTGGGACCATAGCCCGCCTCATTGCCCAGCGACCAGACGATGATGCTGGGATGATTCTTAAACGACAGAACGTTACCGTATTGGCGCTCCAAATGGGCTAATTCAAAGTCCTGACGTTTGGCAAGTGTACTCTCTCCGTATCCCATACCGTGGCTCTCAAGGTTAGATTCAGCAGTCAAGTAAATACCATACTCGTCGCAGATGTCATACCAACGAGGATCATCGGGATAATGGCAGGTACGCACGGCATTGATATTCAGCTGTTTCATAATCTTGATGTCCTGAATCATACGCTCCATGGAGACAATGTAGCCGCCATCAGGGTCAAGTTCATGACGGTCGGCACCTTTTATTAATATAGGCTGACCATTGACAAGCAGTTGTGCGTTCTTGATCTCAATGTGACGGAAGCCCACTCGCTGGTTAATGACCTCAAGCACCTTGTCGCCCTGCTTCAGCGTCATGATGAGTGAATAGAGATTGGGGGTCTCAGCCGTCCAGGCCTTCACGTTACCTAACGACTCCAGACGGAAGGTGAAGGGACCATTATTGAACATGGTGGCGCCGGTCTGATCCACCTCCTTGCCCTGAGGATCAAATAGTTGCATCTCGAGGGTCTTGCCCTTAGCAGCAACAATCTTCACCTCGCCAGAGAGGACGCCCTCCTTGAAGTCGTTCTTTAGGTCGGCATTGATAGTTATGTCCTGAATATGTACTTTCGGACGAGCATAAAGATACACCTCGCGGGCAATACCCGTGAAACGCCAGAAATCCTGATCCTCTAAGTAGGAACCGTCACACCAGCGCATGACCTGCATGGCTATCAAGTTATTCCCCTTCTTCAGATACTTGGTGATGTTGAACTCGGCAGCAACCTTCGAGTCCTCTGAATAGCCCACATATTTACCGTTGACCCATAGCGAAAGGTTACTGGTGGCAGAGCCTACATGGAAGTAAACTTCTTGTCCGTTCCAGTCGGAGGGAAGGTCGAATGTACGACGATAACTTCCTGTGTAGTTGTTGGTTTCACCAATGAACGGAGGATTGTTTTCGAACGTCGTACACCAGGCATATCCGACGTTCTTGTAAATCTTGTCACCGTAGCCCTCTATCTCAAAAAGTCCGGGAACGGGGAAGTCTACCCATTTCGAGTCATCGAACTTCAGCGAGAAGAAATCCTTCGGTGCCAGATTGTGGTCCTTCACGAAGTTGAACCTCCACATGCCTTCCATCGATAGGTATCGACTGGACTCTGTTTTGTCGTTCGCTTTTGCCTTTTCAGCATTCTCGAAGGCAAAGAAACTGGCACGCCTTGCCTCACGGTTTACTTGGTTCACTGCCGGATCTTTCCACACAGGTGTATGACCATTCCCCGACTTTTGTGCATAAGTGGCTATTGAAGCCACGCACATCACTGCTAATAGTAATCTTCTCATAGAATTATTGGTTTTGATGTCAACTATTTCTCTTCAATTTGCGAATGATGATGCAAAGATACGCAAAATTTTCATTAATCGTACGACTATTCGGGAATTATTTAGTAATTTTGCACCGTGAAATTGTCCAGCACCATCATAAAGCGGGTCGTTTTACTTGCATTTATCGTCATAACTCAGTCGCAAACAAGAGCGGAGAGGTATGACCCTTTGGTGTATATGGATAGTGTGGAGTTTTCGCTCATCACGTGTTCTCCCCATGAGGAAATCTACAGTCTTTACGGCCATTCAGCCTTGCGTTACCACGATATGCACAAGGGGCGTGAGGATGTAGTTTTCAATTGGGGCGTGTTTAATTTTGCCACTCCTCATTTCGCTACCCGTTTTGTATTCGGACTGACGGACTATGAGTTGGGGTTGGGCAGCTTCAAGGCTTTCTGTAACTATTACCGTCATTGGGGCAGTTCAGTTACAGAACAGGTACTGAACCTAACGCCCGAGGAAAAAGCAAGGTTAAGCCTTGCGTTAGATGAGAACTATCTGGAGGAGAATCGTATCTACCGCTACAACTACTTTTACGACAACTGTTCAACCCGTCCCCGCGACATTATTGAGCGGTGTATTGACGGCAAGGTGGTCTATGATACCCGTGAGGACTTCTCCCCGACTTTTCGTGAAATGGTTCGTGAGAAAACGCGCCACCATAGATGGGCATCATTTGGCAACGATATTCTCTTGGGGGTAAAGGCCGACATGAAGACCAATCGTAAAGAGCAGGAATTCCTGCCCGAGCACCTGCTCTACGACTTTGATCATGCACAAATCAAAGGCAACGATGGCAGTTGGCGTCCATTGGTTAAAGAGCGCCGCATAGCCGTACAGCCAGGTGTACAGATTATCGAAAATGATTTCCCCGTAACTCCGATGGAGTGCGCCCTGGGACTGCTAATTGTTTCGTTGTTGCTGTTTTTTGCCGAGTGGAAGCGCAAAAAGACCTTCAAGTACTGGGATGCCCTGCTTATGCTGTTGACAGGCTTGTCAGGTTGCGTATTGTTTGTTATGCTCTTTTCCCAGCACCCCACCACTAGTACCAATCTACAGATTGTTTTGCTCAATCCCATACACCTCTACTACATACCAGCCGTACTCCGTCGTCGTCCCATCAAACACTATTGGATGGCACTTGCCGTCATGGTATGTCTATACTTTCTGTGTGGTTTCATTCAGTCCTATCCCGAGGGAATGTGGATTTTGGCATCATGTTTGCTATTAAGAAGCTGGATTCATTTGAAATATGAGAAATAAGTACCTATATATAACCCTGTTGGCCCTGCTCGGCTATTCGCCCGAAATATTGGCACAAGGCAGCGTGAAGTACCCGCCGCGATTGGTGGTGAACATTACCATCGACCAGTTGCGTACAGACTATATGGAAGCCTTTGCCCCACTCTACGGTAACGATGGTTTCAAGGCGCTGCTGCAGCGGGGGACGGTATTTAGTAATGCCAGCTACCCTTTTAGCCCTATTGACCGTGCATCGGCAGTTACGACACTGGCTACCGGGGCTACACCTTATTATCATAGTATAGTAGGCGAAAAATGGCTCGACCGTGAGACTTTATGTCCCGTGTCATGTGTAGGTATAGACTTCTCGGCCAAGGAGCTCTCTGCTTCGACCATCGGTGATGAGCTTAAGGTTGCTACCGAGGGCAATGCCAAGGTATTCAGCATCTCTCCGTTTGAGGATGCTGCCGTGTTGTCTGCAGGTCATGCCGCCAATGGTGCATTCTGGATGGACGAGAAATACGGCGTTTGGCTTACTTCAACCTACTACGCATCCACAGCTCCTTCTTGGCTTAATCTTTTCAGCGGACTGCACGCTCCGGCAAGCGACAACTCCCAGCTGGAATGGGAGCCGGTAATGGCGCTCTCGGGCACGTTCAACTACTTCCAGCACACGACAAACAACCAAAAACCATTCAAGCATAAGTTCACTGGCGACAGCCGCTACGGCACGTTGATGACTAGTGGACTGATCAACGCTTACGTGACAGACTTGGCTCTTGAATGTTTGACGCAGGAACTAATAGGTGTTGACTTGGTGACTGACTACATGACGGTGAACTACTATGCCGGTACGTTCGAGCACAAGGCTATGTCAGAATGTCAGTTGGAACTGCAAGACACTTATGTGCGGCTTGACCGCGAACTGGCCAAACTCATCCAGCGCATACAAAGCAAGTTGGGCAAGGATAACGTGTTGTTTGTCATTACTTCGACTGGCTACAGCGACGTAGAGAGTGCTGATTACGAAAAATACAAGATTCCAACCGGCACGTTCTACATGAAGCGATCAGCCAACCTGTTGAACATGTTTCTGGGGGCAGTCTGGGGGCAGGGCCGCTATGTGGAGTCATGCTTCAGAAACCAGATGTTCTTCAACCACAAGCTGTTGGAGTCGAAGCGCATCTCGCTGAACGATGCCTGCCTGCGCGCCCAGGAGTTTTTGGCTCAGTTGTCGGGTGTGCGAAACGTATATAGTGCCCTGCAACTGATGACCAACATCAACGAGCAGACGCTGAAGTTGCGAAATGGATTTAACCCTGCCCGATGCGGAGACATCATTATCGAGGTTTCGCCAGGATGGAAAATATACAACGAAGATAATCAGGAAACCCAACTGTCGCGTGCGTCATTCATCCAGTTCCCTGTCATCTTTTACGGAGCCGACATGAAAGCCGAGCGTATCGACGACCATGTGACGGTCGATCGCATAGCCCCGACTATTGCCAAGACCATACGCATCAGAGCGCCTAACGCCTGTTCGGCGGAACCTCTGTTCTGAAACCAATATGCCCTATAAGGCCAAGTAGTCCTATCAGCCCTAAAAAAGAATAATTAAACAATAGAAATATGAACTTTACTAAAATTTTGAAGTCATTGTTCGGCGACAAATCATCTCGCGACATGAAACTGATTCAGCCTCTCGTTGAGAAGGCTAAGTCGTTTACACCGCAGGTGGAGGCGCTGAGCAACGACGAACTGCGTGCCCGTACCAAGGCCATACAGCAGCAGGTGCAGGCAGCTGCCCATGAGCAAAAAGAGAAGATTGACCAGCTGAAAGCAACCATCGAGGATACCCCTATCGACGAGCGTGAGGCCATCTTCAACCAGATTGACAAGTTAGAGAAAGAAGCCCTCGAAATCTACGAGAAAGCTCTCGACGAGGTGATGTTCGAAGTGTTTGCCATCGTTAAGGAGACCGCCCGCCGCTTTGCTGAGAACGAGGAGACGATTGTTACCGCCACCGACTTCGACCGCGAACTGGCTGCCGACCCCCGCAAAGACTTTATCACCATCGACGGCGACAAGGCTATCTACCACAATCATTGGACGGCAGGAGGCAATGACTTGAAATGGGAAATGGTCCACTACGACGTGCAGCTCTTCGGCGGCACAGTGCTCCACCAAGGTAAGATTGCCGAGATGGCTACTGGTGAAGGTAAGACGCTGGTAGCTACGCTGCCCGTATTCCTGAATGCGTTGACCGGCAACGGCGTACATGTCGTTACGGTGAACGACTATCTGTCGAAGCGTGACTCCGAGTGGATGGGACCTCTCTATATGTTCCACGGACTGAGCGTCGACTGTATTGACAAGCACCAGCCCAACTCCGAAGCCCGCCGTCGGGCCTATCAGGCAGACATTACGTTTGGTACGAACAATGAGTTCGGCTTCGACTATCTGCGCGACAATATGGCTACTTCGCCACAGGACCTCGTACAACGCTCACATAATTACGCTATCGTCGATGAGGTGGACTCCGTGTTAATTGACGATGCCCGTACACCTCTTATTATTAGTGGTCCCGTACCCAAGGGCGACGACCAGATGTTTGAGGAGTATCAGCCCTTGGTCGAGAAACTTGTGGGAGTACAGCGCCAGCTGGCTACCCAGTATCTGGCTGAGGCCAAGCAGAAGATTGGTGAGGGCCAGCGACTGGCCGAGGCAGGACAGAAGAAAGAGTCGGAGCAGTTGCTCGAGGAAGGTTTCCTCTCGCTCTACCGTTCCCATAAAGCTTTGCCAAAAAACAAGCCACTCATTAAGTACCTCTCTGAGGAAGGCATCAAGGCCGGTATGCTCAAGACGGAGGAAGTCTATATGGAGAACAACAACCGTCGTATGCCCGAATGCGTAGCACCTCTCTACTTCGTGGTTGACGAGAAACTGAACTCCTGCGACCTCACCGACAAGGGTACCGCCTGGCTAGCCAATCAGGTGAATGATGCCGAGCTCTTCGTGCTGCCCGACATTACCGGACAGTTATCAGCCCTTGAGGGCGACACTTCGCTCAACGACCAGGAGCGCGTTGATAAGAAAGACGAGCTGATGGCCCACTATGCCGTACAGTCGGAACGTGTACACACCCTGCAGCAGTTGCTGAAGGCCTACTGCATGTTCAACAAGGACGATGAATACGTGGTCATCGACGGCGAGGTGAAGATTGTCGATGAGCAGACAGGCCGTATCATGGAGGGCCGCCGCTGGAGTGACGGACTCCACCAGGCTGTCGAGGCTAAGGAGCACGTAAAGGTGGAGGCTGCCACGCAGACCTTTGCCACTATCACCCTGCAGAACTACTTCCGCATGTACCACAAGTTAGCTGGTATGACCGGTACCGCTTCTACCGAGGCAGGCGAATTCTGGGATATCTACAAGCTCGATGTGGTGGAGATTCCCACCAACCGCCCCGTTATCCGTAACGACCAGGACGACCGCGTCTACAAGACCGCCCGCGAGAAGTACAAGGCCGTCATCGACGAGATTGTGCTGATGCGCAATGCCGGGCGCCCAACGCTGATTGGTACCACCTCGGTTGAAATCTCTGAACTGCTGAGCCGTATGCTCGATATGTACGTTAATCCCGAGACTGGTCGCCGCGAGGGCATCCCCCATCAGGTGCTGAACGCCAAACTCCACCAGAAGGAGGCTGACATTGTGGCACTTGCCGGACAGCAGGACTCACAGGGACGTGGTGCGGTCACCATCGCCACCAACATGGCCGGTCGTGGTACTGATATCAAGCTGTCGCCTGAAGTGAAAGCTGCTGGAGGTCTCGCCATCATCGGTACGGAGCGTCATGAGAGCCGTCGCGTTGACCGCCAGCTTCGTGGTCGTGCCGGACGTCAGGGTGACCCAGGAAGTTCCGTCTTCTATGTTTCTCTTGAAGACAAACTCATGCGCTTGTTCGCTTCCGAGCGTATTGCTTCCGTTATGGACCGCCTCGGATTCAAGGAGGGCGAGATGATTGAGAGTCCCATGATTTCCAAGAGCATCGAGCGTGCGCAGAAGAAGGTAGAGGAGAACAACTTCGGTATCCGTAAGCGTCTGATTGAGTACGATGACGTGATGAACAAGCAGCGTACCGTCATCTACGAAAAGCGTCGCCATGCCCTGATGGGTGAGCGTATCGGTATGGATATCTCGAACATCATCTGGGACCGTGTGGTCAATATCATCGAGAACAACGACTACGCTGGTTGTAAGGAAGAATTCCTGCATATACTCGCTATGGAAGTGCCCTTCTCCGAAACTGAACTCATTGAGAAAGACCGCGAGCAACTCGAGGAAGAAGCCTTCCAGGCCGCCATCGGCAACTTCAACCGCAAGACGGAGCGCATTCGCGAGGTGGCACAGCCCATCATCAAGCAAGTATACGAGAACCAAGGCGCCATCTATGAGCGTATCATGGTACCCCTTACCGACGGTCGTCGCGTTTACAACATTCCCTGCAACCTGAAGGAAGCCTACGAAACGGAGTCGAAGTCGGTAGTCAAGGAGTTCGAGAAGGCTATTCTGCTTCACATTATCGACGACTCTTGGAAGGAGAACCTTCGTCAGCTCGACGAACTGAAGCACTCCGTACAGAATGCCTCGTACGAGCAGAAAGACCCCTTGCTTATCTTCAAGCTCGAGAGCGCCAAGGTGTGGGACTCCATGATCAACGAGATGTACAACCGTATCACCTCCATCCTTACCCGCGCCCAGATTCCCGAGGTGCAGCAGGTACAGGAGGCCGCACCCGATGCTCCTACGCAGCGACAGCAGTATACCGAGTCGAAGCAGAACCTCGACGAGGGACGCGCAGAACAACTGACCGATCCCAACCAACGCGCAGCTGCCCAGCAGGACACTCGTGCCCAGCAGCCCCGCAACCCAGTCATCAAGGACAAACTGCCCGGACGCAACGATCCTTGTCCCTGCGGCAGCGGTAAGAAGTTCAAGAACTGCCACGGACGCGGAATCGTGTAAAGGCCTGTTATCGGGCTCGCATTCCCCAATGTGAGCAGTCCGTTCCTAATACTCAGCAGCCCCTTCTCTGTAAGATACGGAGAAAGGGCTGCTTCCTTTTGTTAATATATTTCCCAACAGTCTGTTTTTCATAAAACACCCAAAAAACGCGCCCAAAACCGCGTTTTGAGTTTAGTCCGGGTAAACTGGGAGTTTAGTCCGGGTAAACTGGGAGTTTAGTCCGGGTAAACTGCGACTTATCCGGAGGCAAATTTCTGTAGCGATTTTACAGTAGTTCTTTTGTAATAAAAAACAACAACAGTTTATTCTACGTAGTCGAGCTTGACTACGATGACACGTATGTTCTGGTCCTTTGACTTGGGGCTCTCAATCTTGGCAATATGCCAGTCGGAGGGGAAGAAAATAAAGAACTCGTCGGGAGTGGAGTCATAAAAGCGAGCCTTTTGGGCGTCGTAGTTGTAGTGGATGACGTCGGGCTTGTAGTTGTCCTTGGGAGTAGAAGTGATATGGTCTATGATGCCGAATCGCTCCACTCCCTTCACTACGTACTGGAAGTCAATGTGATGGTAGTGGCTCTCGCTGTTGCGCTTCTCCAATGGGCCGTTCTGCGAGTCCTCTACGCTGGCCACGAGCTGCGTGCCGGGTATGGGGTGCTTGCCAGCGGCAATGGTGAGCAAGTCGGTGTCGGCGAGCCATCTGAACATCGCGCGCCATTGGTCGGTGTTCTTCTCATACTGTATGTAGAAATCAGTAATATTGACCGACTTGTGGGGATTGGCCTTATCGAAATCGTGGCGCCATACGCCTGATTTGATCCAGAGGTTGGCTAAATGGTTGAGCTTTTTGTCTTTGAACTCGCGGGTGTAGAATCCAGATTGTCCGTAGGTGAGGCAGCCGAGGCTGAGGCATAGGACTGCAAATAAGATTCTTTTCATCTTCTTTTATTCTTTCGGTTTATCGGTTTTTATGTGTCAGGAACCACTTGTGGGTATAGTAATTGTACATAAACAGGGCTACTGCGGCCAGTACCAAGGCGGTTATCAAGAGGTTCTTGTCGTCGTTCATGAAGAATGCATAGCCGAGGCCAATGCCCAAGGCAACGCCTGTCTCCCACCCCAGGAAGTACATGCTCTGCGATGTTCCTCGCTGGCAATGGCGGCTCAACTTGATGAAGAAGAGCAGGAATCTAGAGCAGATGATGCCAACGGAGAATCCTAAAAGAATGGGGGCTATGTACCATACAATGGCCAGCGGGCGGGTATAAATAAGTATGAACACAATGATGAGCAGGATGAGCCCGGTAATGATTTCGCTCTTCAGCTCAGCATCGCGGAAAACAAAGCGCTGAGCCAGCAGGGCTAACAGGAAGCCCAGCATGATAACCGCGTAGAATCGGTCGCTCAGTCCCAGCGACATCAACAGTCCTACTGATGTGGAAACGAGCAGCAGATTGACGTATAGCGGGGTGCTGGTGGGCAGCAGAAAACGGTCGAAGCTGACGAGATGGAGGGTGTCGCTTGGCGAGCGGAATGGGAAGTTTACCGTAAGAATCAGGACGATGGCGCAACCTGCGCTGAACACAGAGGCCAGCAACACGGTGTCGAAGTTCTGGTAGTAGAACATGACGAGGCCAATGAGCGGTCCTAACGACAAGGCGAAGCGTGAGAACCAAGCAGCAGAATGGTTCGCCTCGGTGCGCTTGTCCGACTCGCTGGTGTCAATAATCAAGGTACTCGACAGAATCATCTGCGCCAATCCGAACGTTGCTCCGAGACACAGACGCTGGACGATAATAACCCAATATTCTACGAACTCACTTTTCAGTCCCTGTACATAATAAAGTACGGAGATGCTCCCGATCATGGCCACTATGGAATAAATGCATATTCGGTTGCGACGGAAACGCTGCACCAGCCACGAGCAGAACGGCCCCAACAAGTAGAGTCCCAAAGCAAAGACTCCCATAGACATGCCAACCTCGAGAGGAGAGAACTTCTCTGTTTCCAAGAGCCAGATGGGCAATGAAGGGATCAATATATAAACGGAGATGGCCAACATCATATTGGCTATGGACATCAGCCAGAAATCACGATGCCAAAGTCTGACATGAACAGGCGTATTCTGAGAATTCATCGACAATTTTCTTAAATTTGGTGCAAAGTTACACCAATTTACGCGAACTACAAAGGAATTTCTGATTTTTCTTTCACAGGAGAATCTCTCTGCTATGCAATAAAGTGGGATTACAGACGTTATAAATAACGATATGGAACGAAAAGTATTCCTGATTCTTTTCCTACTGCTGGCCGCAAGCCACAGTTTGCTAGCCGATAGCTTTACCCTCAAGGGCAAGGTGTCGGACGAGGACGGCAACGCTTTGGAACTGGCCTCCGTCATGTGCAGCGAACAGGGGAAGTTGACGATGACAAACCTAAAGGGAGAATTTAACATCTCTCTGCAATCAACTGATACTGTGAAGGTAAGGTTTTCTATGATTGGATACTTGCCTCGTGTAAGAACGTTCATTCGACCGCGCGGAAACCTCACCGTACAGATTGTCATGCATCCACAGGAATCGTTGCAAGAGGTGACCATTACCGAGCGTCGCAGGCAGACTACTGCAACGGAACAACTCGACATCAAAGACATCAAGAACGCACCATCGGTTACGGGCAATGCCGTAGAGGAGATGATTCAGCAGCAGGCGGGCGTTTCCACCCACAACGAGCTGTCGAGCCAATACAATGTACGAGGTGGTTCGTTCGACGAGAACGTAGTATATATAAATAATGTGGAGGTCTACCGCCCCTTGCTCATCCGCTCAGGCCAGCAGGAGGGACTTAGCATCATCAATTCCGATATGGTCGAGAAGGTAGGTTTCTCAACTGGCGGTTTCGAGGCCAAGTACGGCGACAAAATGTCGTCGGTGCTTGACATCACCTACCGAACCCCTAAGCGCACGGAAGCCTCGCTTACCGCCTCGCTTCTTGGAGCCAGCGCCTATGTGGGACTGGCAGGTAGGCATTTCACCATGAGCCACGGTCTTCGCTACAAAACCAACAAATACCTGTTAGGGTCGTTGGAGACAACTGGCGAGTACCGTCCGCAGTTCCTCGACTACCAGACCTATCTGCAATGGACGCCCAGCAGGAGATGGACGGTCGACTTCATTGGCAATATATCTGAGAACCGCTATGAGTTCAAGCCCAAGGACCGCGAAACCAGTTTCGGAACGATGGAGGATGTCAAGTCATTCAAGGTATACTTCGACGGACAGGAGAAGGACGTGTTCCGCACTTACTTTGGTACCCTTTCTATAGGCCGCCACTTTAGCGACTCAGCCACCGTCAAGCTACTGTTTTCGGCCTTCCACACTAAAGAGCAGGAAACCTACGACATACAAGGACAGTATTGGCTGGACGATAGTCAGTCGTCGGAGAACCTCGGCGTTGGCACTTACATGGAGCATGCCCGCAACTATCTGACTGCCGACGTGCAAAGCCTAAAACTGATGGTCAACAAGCGTTTCCGCAGGCACGACCTGGAGGCAGGAGTGACCATGAAATGGGAAAAGATAAAAGAACAGGCACGTGAATACGAGATGCGCGACTCTTCGGGGTATTCCATCCCCCATACAGCCAGCAGGCTAGACCTTATCTATACGCTGAGCTCGAAGAACAGCATGTCGTCGAGACGCTTGGAAGGTTATATACAGGACACCTACCGATGGCAGTCGGAGAACGAGTCATTCTATACGCTGAACTACGGCGTGCGTTTCAGCAACTGGTCGTGGAACCGCGAGACCACCGTGTCGCCTAGAGCCTCGCTGGCCATCGTCCCCTCGTTCAACCACGATGTAACCTTCCGCCTGGCCACGGGACTCTATTATCAGGCGCCTTTCTTCAAGGAGTTGCGCGACACTACCTCCGTAGGCGCGCAGACCGTTGTCAAGCTTAACGACCATATCAAGAGCCAGCGCTCCATACAGTTCCTGGCAGCCTTCGACTACCGTTTCCGCATGGCTGAGCGTCCCTTCCGATTTACAGCAGAAGCCTATTACAAGGCTCTTGCCAACCTCGTGCCCTACAACGTGCAGAACGTCAAGGTGACCTACTACGGCGAAAACCTCTGCTCGGGCTACACCGCAGGACTCGACCTGAAGCTCTATGGTGAGTTTGTGCCCGGCACCGACTCATGGGTGACCTTTTCGCTGATGAAGACAGGACAGAAGATGGAAGGCGGCTCCTACTTTCCGCTACCTACCGATCAACGATACGCCATCAACCTCCACTTTACCGACTATTTCCCAGGCACCGACCGCGTAAAGATGACGTTACGACTGGCCTATGCCGACGGACTACCCTTTGGCGCTCCCCATAGGGGTATTGAGCAGCAAAGCTTCCGTGCTCCCGCCTACAAGCGTGCTGATATCGGTATGGCCTGGCTGGCATACAAAGGACCACAGCACAGTAGCGCTTTCCGGCTACGCAACGTTTGGCTGGGCATCGACTGCCTGAACCTGCTCGGTATCTCCAACGTTAACAGCTACTATTGGGTAACCGACGTCACCAATCGTCAATGGGCTGTTCCCAACTACCTTACTGGCCGACAGATCAACGGTAAAATCACCATTGAATTTTAGACCTATAGCTTGACTTCTTTGATAACTCGCCGCTACCAGTGGGATACAAAATACTATAAAAAAACTCCGCCACAGTTTCCTTTAGAATTCCGTGGCGGAGATGATAAGAAAATAATCAATATTCTTGTTTTTTCTCACTACAGAGACTGTCCCTGATGGGAGATTCTACTCTTACGGCGTAATAATGATCTTCATCGTACAGTTGACGTCGTGGTTGCTCTTTACCCAGAAGCGCAGAATATACTCGCCCGGAGGCGTGTTGCTGTAGCAGAACACCGGCCATCTGGTGTCTGAATACGGGAACTTGAAGTAGCCGTCGGGATTGGTCGAGGGGTCAAGTTCGAGGGCGGAGAAGTCGATTTTCTCGTTCTCGCTCCCCTTCGGTGCAAAGTTGAAGTCGAACCTGAAGTATGAGTTGGCTGATTGCGTCATCTCTGTCACGCTCGTCGAAATCGCCGTGTACTTCCAGCCCTCGCCTGTGGCGATTTGGGCGGGAGCCTTGACACTCGGATCGCTCTTCAGACCGAGGTACACCCACACTTGCTTGTTGTCGTTCGACTTCACAGAGGTGAGCGTCTGCGTGGCGGCATCCCAGGTGAAGTAGCCGTCGTCAGTTCCCTTCCTCGCGTTAGTCTGATTGGCCGACTGACCTACAAGCTCCACGTCGTTCCAGTCCCAGGTAGCTCCCTCTTCACGGTACGAAGTCAAGCCTATCTTCGCCGATTCGCCCACTCTTACCCAGTCTTTGTCATAATCCAATACAAAACTGGTAACCTTCGGCGTGTGCATCACCATCGTACCCTTGCCGTAGGCTTCGTACTCTTCGCCGTCTATTTCATTGGTGAAGACTAAATAGAACAGCAGTTCATACTCGTCGGTGTATTCCTCGTCGCCGGGAGCGTAGTTGGCTCTTGCGTTGGCGGGCTTTGTCTTATTGCATGGCTTGCGCAGCAGCACCTTGCTTTCAGACTTGATGGTACCGAAGGCATCCTGACCGCTGAACTTGGCGAAATCAGCATAGATTGGTTTGTCAGAGGAAACCCCTAAGAACAACTTGGCACCAGGCGTATTCTCGAATGTCTGCCCAGTGAGCGCCGCGACAACACTTACAATTGTCAAAGGAATATGTCCTTCCAACTGCATGTTCTCGCTCGAAAGCTTATAATTAAGAACGTCTGTGGACTTCTGCCATTCTGACTTGGCTGGGTCGATGTTGACGAATTTCGTCACGCCAGTGGTCTTGTTCGTTATCACGACTGTATTCTCCTGCTGGTCGGCCTTGTTCAGATCATCATCGCCCGTTTCGCACGGGTTGCTGCCGCCCTTGATGATAATCTTTCCGGTGGCGCGACCTTCATAGACTTTCTTGTTGCCCTCCTCGGTAACGATGGCTAATACCTCGCCTTCGGGGGCGCTATTTGTTGGTGTGAAGTAAGCCGTTATAAGACCATTCTCGTCGGTATAGTTAATGGTTGGTGTTACGGTACCGTTGGTGGCGACGAACTCCACGCGCTTGTGGGCCCATGCTGATAAATCTGTTCCTTCTGTCTTCTGCAGCAAGAAGTGAACGGGCACAGCTTCGGTCCCCTTCTCTACCTCCTGCGATGGATTCAGACACTGGATGTTGTACTTCAGCAGTTTGGAAGTCCATTTCTTTTCGACGTATTTTTCTATATCTTTATCTTTAATCGGCGTCCTGAATAACTTTATACTTACCCTTTCTACTGCAGGTTCTCCTTTCTTGAATGTCACCTTGGCCTTGCCGTTTTCATCGGTGTACTTTAGCATCAGCTTCTTGTCGCCCGATGCCGAACCTTCTATCTCGAATGCAACCAGTGCACCAATGCTGGTGAGCTTCTCATTGGTGGAATGGTCGTAGTGGAACGCGGTAATCTCAATATCCTGCTCGTCGTCCTGCATCAGGTCGCATTCTGGGGTCTCTAAGGTGAAATCCTCAGGATTGTACATCAGAATTTCCGTTTTCTCATCATCGCTACTGAAATTATCGCCCTCCGAATGGTCTAACAGCCATCCGGGAATATTTTTCATAGCGATATATGTATTAGCCCAACGATCGACTCTTACGCGACGTGCAATAGCATCGGGGGCCTCATCGGGATACGGCTGCCACGACCTTGGATGCACATACGTCCATTCTGCCGGACAAATATCTGTGCGGCAATACTGACCATAGAAATTGATTTTGAAGACGGGTAGAACAGAGGCTCTTCCATAGCACTGGCTGGTTTTGTACTCAGCGCTTCCGATGTTGGCCTCGGGATAGATGAGGTTAACAGTCGGCTTTTCTTCATAAATGAAATCTCCATCTAAATTATCGTCGACGCACGTAAGACCGTACTTGAAGTGTTTGGAATACTTGTATCCTCCGACGGCATCTCCCAGACCGAGGCACGTGTAGGCATGGGTACACCCCACATCACCATTCAGGACAACCTGCACGGGAACGCCCTCCACATTGAAGGTATATCTCCGCTGTACAACACCAGTTTTCAACCTCATCACGTCGTCGGGACTCAGTATTGCATTGCCAGACATCTCATTCGGGGTTCTGCAGCTTATATCCAATACGGTCTCGCCCTCGGAGTCGCCTTCCAGCAGGACGCTGGCCTTGGTGGTGTGACCCTTCCACACCTTGTACCACGGTCTTCTCTCGAAGGAGAATTCCAGGGTGCCTTTGAACTTCATGGCCAGTTTGGCCTTCTGGATCTTGAACGTGAGGTTACCCCACGACTCCAGCATAATGTCGCTGCCTTCGTAGTCGAGCGTCACATCCTGGGTCGCAGGCGCACGGTCGCCGCGGGCATTGGCTGCATGGGAGTTGTATACCTCCACAAACTTGCCGTCCTCGAAGATTTCCACCTTCTCGGGCCTAAACACAGGCTTAGAGCCTGAGGTTCCTCTGGCAGTAGCCGCTCCGTCGCCGCCTAACTCGAAGGTTAAATTCTGGTCGCGGAACAGGTTGCCCATGTCGCCCTGCGTTGTCTTCAGCGTAACAGTCTTGCCATCAGTCTGCTTCACTTCCTCAATGACGCGAATCATCAGTGTGCCCAGTTCGTCGGGCAACATCACCACGTCGTACTCGCCAATCACAGGCACGTCACTGGCGAAGGTGATCTGGGCCATACCCGTTTCAGCATCGAAGCTGTCGAGGGTTGTCGTCTCCCAATCGATGGCGATATAGCGGGAATCGTTCTTCCCTGCCTGCACCACATAAAGGGTATCGGACGTCTGCTGGTCCTTACCGACAAAGGCCACAAAGCCCGTGCGCTGCTCCAATGAAGGATTTACAGCGGCCTTATAGACCATTACTCCGTCAACATCGGGCAGCTCTGTAGACTCCGTCAGCCATGAGGCTGAGGGCACTATATCGTAGTCGGTGTTGCTATTTACATAATAGGTAAATTCCTCGCCATCGGCACCGACATAGACGGTGTCTGGAGAAACAAAGAGGTGATTAGGCAAGCCCTTCACACTCTTCACCTTGTCGAAGAGATAGAGGTCGGAGGATGTTGCCTGTCTAACGGTAAAGCCTGGAGGCGTGGTCTGGAAGTCCACGCTGATCACATTCTTAGGGTCGTAGCTAACGCGTTTACCACCTTTATCAACCACAATGATAGTCTGTGCCGTAGCCACAATGCTGAGCATCAGAAGCCACGCGAAAAGCAATAGTTTCTTCATTTGCGTACGACTTTAATAGTTACACTTCCGTCCTTAACAATAAACGTTCCCTTGGGGAGCTCCGAGAGCGACTTGATGTGTTTTTTCACCATCCGTCCGTTCAGGTCATAGACTTCCAGCTTGTCTGAGGCAATGTCAAGACCCGTTGCTTTGATACTGGTACTGATATCCTCGAAAGTCAACTTCTGTAGTTTCTCCAGTGGCCACGAGAGTGCTGTCGATGGAGCATCCGACTGCAAAGTAATGTAACCATCAGCATACGTAATTTCAGGCTTGTCGGTAAACAGCACTGAAGTCTTGTTGCCATCGTTGAGCCATACTACGATGCCTGAGGCTGTTTCTTGTGCCCACGCTCCTAAGAAACCGAGCACGGCAAAGAGCAGCGTCATGGCCGCCCGTGCCAGAATTGTTTTCTTTTTCATGTTGTCCATAGTTATTTTGGTGAATACTATAATCAATACACCTGCCTTATCCAACTGCAGAGTCAGAAATGTTTTCCTTTTCAGGCACACCCTCTTTGAAGAGACGGCGCAACCCCTGCTCATAGGTGCGGAGAGCATCCGCCCCTCTTTGAGTTATGCGACAGACTGAACGAGAGGCAGGGCCAGAGCCCTTCTTATCTACTTGTAGATAACCAGCCTCCTTAAGAGTGGTTATCTGTACACTGAGGTTACCACGTGTAGAGCCGGTAATCTCACACAAATACATAAAGTTGGCACTCTCTAAGCTGTCGAGAGCCACCATAATCTTCAGCCGCAGCTCGTTGTGCAGCAGGGGATTGATAACAGGAAACTTAAATGCCATAGTTTTTGACGTATTGCTTGAATAAATGTCCGGGAATAATAAGAGCAACAATGGTAACAAAAGCTGTGATAAGCAATTGCCACGGCCACTGGTCGTCCTGGAAGAAGAGACAGGAAAATGAAAGTGCTGTACCTATAATGCCACATACCGTCTTTGGGCGAAAACGAAGGATGATGCCTGTAATGAAACAACCCATAGCAATGAGCAGGCCTTGGAACATGCAGTAGAATGATTCGAATAATTTCGCGTTTCCAATTGATAACCCACCAATGAAGCTAACAATGCCTATGTAAATCCACATCTGCAGAATGACTTTTGAATTGAGCGTACGATTCCCAGTGCGGTCGAAATCTTTCCGTAGGAAATGAACCATCAGTGGTGTGCCTACCAGTGGTATGCCCAGCCAAATCCACTCACACCAGACCTCATCCCACAACATCAAAGCCCAAAACTCTATTATCAAGAAAAATGCCGTCGGGTACCCCCAGGCCAGAAACAGATTCTCGCCTGTAGGCTCTTGATGATTCGATACCTCACCTCGAATACGGGCAATAATATCTAATCCGTTTTGATTATTTGTATACTTCATTACCGTCATTTCTAATAATAATCGGGTACAAAGATAATGTTTATTTTCTAAACACCAAAGAAAACAAACATTTTTTCTCATCCTATCAACGCATTCCTTACAAATCTTTTCTATTTCAGTTTGAGATTATAATAGCGAAAACAATACGTCGTAAACAAAGGAATACTTTAGTTCAAAAGTTAAAAAAAGACAAGGTATAGTAACTTTTCACATTTCACGACTCACTTCTCACTTCTTTTGCTTACCTTTGCACGAAATATCTGTATATATACAAAATAGTTAAGCATTATGAAGATTTCACACATTGAGCATCTGGGCATCGCTGTCCAGAGCATCGAGGAAAGCCTTCCGTTCTTTAAGGACGTACTGGGCTTAGAATGTTATGCAACTGAAGTAGTAGAGGACCAGAAAGTGAAGACTGCCTTCCTGAAATGTGGTGAGGTAAAGCTCGAACTGCTGGAGCCCACATCACCCGAGAGCACCATCCAGAAGTGGCTCGACAAGGGCAATAAGGGTGTCCACCACGTTGCTTTCTGCATCGAAGATGGAGTAGCCAACGCTTTGGCCGAGGTCAGCGAGAAGGGCGTACGCATCATCGACGAGAAGCCTCGCAAGGGTGCCGAGGGATTGAATATCGCCTTCTTGCACCCGAAGTCAACCTGTGGCATCCTCACAGAACTCTGCGAACACCCAGAGTAAATCATCGCAATAACGTAATAACGAAATAACATAATATAACAATGTCAAAGCAATTAGAAAAGATTAAGCAACTTATCGAGAAGCGCGAACAGGCCCGTCTCGGTGGTGGTGAGAAAGCAATCCAAAAGCAGCACGAGCGTGGCAAATATACCGCTCGTGAACGTATTGACATGCTGCTTGACCCGGGTTCCTTTGAGGAATATGATATGTTTAAGGAACACCGTTGTCACAACTTCGGAATGGAGAAGAAGCAGTTCCCTGGCGATGGTGTAGTAGCTGGTAGCGGTACCATCGACGGACGTCTGGTATTTGTTTTTGCACAGGACTTCACCGTCCATGCTGGTTCGCTCTCAGAGACCATGAGTCAGAAGATCTGCAAGGTCATGGACATGGGTATGAAGATGGGCGCTCCCGTTATCGGCATCAACGACTCGGGTGGTGCACGTATCCAGGAGGGTATCAATGCGTTGGCAGGCTATGCTGAGATTTTCGAGCGTAACATCCTCGCATCGGGTGTTATCCCACAAATCTCTGGTATCTTCGGTCCTTGCGCAGGCGGCGCTGTCTACTCCCCTGCCCTCACCGACTTCACGCTGATGATGGAGAACACCTCATACATGTTCCTCACGGGCCCGAAGGTGGTGAAGACCGTTACGGGCGAGGATATCGATCAGGAGCACCTCGGTGGTGCATCGGTTCACAGCACCAAGTCAGGTGTTACCCACTTCACGGCCAAGACCGAGGAGGAAGGCTTGCAGATGATTAAGACGCTGCTTAGCTATATCCCCTCCAACAATATGGAGCTAGCTCCTCGTCGTAAGTGCGAAGACCCCATCAACCGCATGGAAGACTCCTTGAACGAAATCATCCCAGAGAACCCCAACGAGGCTTACGACATGTATAAGGTCATCGCAGCCATTACCGACAACGGAGAGTTCTTTGAGGTGCAGCCCAAGTTTGCCAAGAACATCATTGTCGGCTTTGCACGCTTCAACGGCCAAAGCGTAGGTATCGTAGCCAACCAGCCTACCTGCTACGCTGGTGTGCTTGATGTGAACGCTTCACGTAAGGGTGCCCGCTTCGTTCGTTTCTGCGACGCTTTCAATATTCCTATCGTGTCGCTCGTCGACGTGCCGGGATTCCTGCCCGGTACAGGTCAGGAGTACAATGCTGTTATCCTGCATGGCGCTCAGCTGCTCTATGCATATGGAGAGGCTACCGTACCCAAGATTACCGTTACGCTTCGTAAGTCCTACGGTGGTTCTCACATCGTGATGGGCTCTAAGCAGCTCCACACCGACCTCAACTACGCATGGCCTTCTGCAGAGATTGCCGTGATGGGGGCTTCTGGTGCCGCTGCCGTGCTGTATGCCAAGGAAGCTAAGGCCAAGAAGGAAGCCGGTGAGGATGTGAAGGCCTTCATCGCCGAGAAGGAGGACGAGTACAACGAGTTGTTTGCTAACCCCTATCAGGCAGCCAAGTACGGCTACATCGACGACGTCATCGAGCCGCGCAACACCCGCTTCCGCATCTGCCGCGGTCTGGCTCAGCTGGCTACTAAGCGCGATGCCCTTCCTGCCAAGAAGCATGGAAACATCCCGATGTAATTGTTTTATAGCAGCGGATTTCTGCAGGCACTTGTATAAGTCCGCTGCAAAATTAGATAATTATGAAGAATAACGAAGTATATGCTGCCATCGCTCTTGCGTTGCACGAGCATATGGGTAATAATGTACACGATGTGGAGCCCGGTATCATTACGATTGCCGAACACCCCACACAATGGAACGGCTATGCCCAAACAATGACAGCTCACCCCTAAATCATTAGTGAAGATGAAAGAATACAAGTATACCATCAACGGCAACAAATACGAAGTTGCCATTGGTGACATCATAGATAATGTAGCCACTCTGACCGTCAATGGCGAGGAGTTCAAGGTGGAAATGGAGCGCGAGGCTGAGCCTGAGAAGAAAAAGCCAGTAGTACGTGCTGCTTCCGCTGCCGCAGAACCCGCATCCGCCGCCCCTGCATCAGGTGCCGCCGTCAATAAGGCCAATGCTGTGAAAGCTCCGCTGCCTGGTGTCATTACTGAAATCCTCGTTGAGGTTGGACAGACGGTTGAAGCCGGACAGAATGTCATTGTGCTCGAAGCCATGAAAATGGCCAATAACCTGCAGGCAGAAAAGTCTGGAAAGGTCACAGCTATCTGCGTACAAGTAGGCCAGAGCGTGATGGAAGACGATGCGCTCGTTGTCATCGAGTAAAGGCCAACACTACTATTCAATTAGGCGCCCCTTGATCATCATCATAGGGGTGCTTTTTTTGTTTATATCCTCCTAAATACGCATAATCTTGTTAAAAAAACATAAAGCGAAGGCTTTTGAAATTCCCGCTGCCTATTTTCTCGTTGAAAATCAGTAACTTTGCAGCCGCTTTGCCCAAAAAGGGCAGATAGGAGCCAGAACAGGCGCTGCTCCTAGAGAATATTAACCCTAAAAACCGACCCGGTAAACGTCTGTCCAGGTCAAAGCCCTTTCGGGAGAAGGGGCATGAGAAAACAAATGATGTCAGAATTAACAAAGAACGTAAAGCCGCTCGACGAGTTCAATTGGGACGAGTTTGAGAATGGTACCGTAGCAAACGTCAGCAAGGAAGAGCTTGACAAGGCCTACGACGAAACCCTCAACAAAGTAGCCGACCACCAGGTTGTTGACGGTAAGGTGATTTCCGTTGACAAGAAGGAAGTCGTTGTTAACATCGGCTACAAGAGTGACGGTATCATCCCCGCCTCTGAATTCCGCTACAACCCCGACCTCAAGATCGGTGATACCGTAGAGGTTTACGTGGAGAGCGCTGAAGACAAGAAGGGACAGCTTATCCTGTCGCACAAGAAGGCTCGTCTGAGCAAGGCTTGGGACCGCGTCAATGCAGCTCTTGAGGCTGAGGAGATTTGCCAGGGCTTCATCAAGTGCCGCACAAAGGGTGGTATGATTGTCGACGTATTCGGCATCGAGGCCTTCCTGCCCGGTTCACAGATTGACGTTCACCCCATACGCGATTACGATCAGTTCGTGGGTAAGACTATGGAGTTCAAGATTGTGAAAATCAATCAGGAGTTCCGCAATGTGGTTGTCTCTCACAAGGCTCTTATCGAGGCCGAGCTTGAGGCTCAGAAGAAGGAGATTATCTCTAAGCTCGAGAAGGGTCAGATTCTCGAAGGAACAGTCAAGAACATCACCAGCTACGGCGTATTCGTTGACCTGGGCGGTGTTGATGGACTCATTCATATCACAGACCTCAGCTGGGGCCGTGTTGACGATCCGAAGAAGGTTGTTGAGCTCGACCAGAAGATCAATGTTGTTATCCTCGACTTCGACGACGAGAAGAAGCGCATTGCCCTTGGTCTGAAGCAGCTTACTCCGCATCCCTGGGATGCTCTGGATGCTGACCTCAAGGTTGGTGACCACGTAAAGGGTAAGGTGGTTGTTATTGCCGATTACGGTGCATTTGTTGAGATTCAGCCTGGTGTTGAGGGTCTGATTCACGTCAGCGAGATGTCTTGGAGCCAGCACCTCCGCTCAGCTCAGGAATTCCTGAAGGTTGGCGACGAGGTAGAGGCTGTTATCCTGACCCTCGACCGTGACGAGCGCAAGATGTCTCTGGGTATCAAGCAGCTCAAGGAAGATCCCTGGGAGGCTATCGAGAGCAAGTATCCTGTTGGTTCTAAGCATAATGCCAAGGTTCGCAACTTCACCAACTTTGGTGTATTCGTTGAGCTGGAGGAAGGTGTTGACGGCCTGATTCACATCAGCGACCTCAGCTGGACCAAGAAGGTAAAGCATCCTTCAGAGTTCACGCAGGTTGGCGCACAGATTGACGTTATCGTGCTCGACATTGACAAGGAGAACCGTCGTCTGAGCCTCGGTCACAAGCAGCTGGAGGACAATCCTTGGGATGTCTTCGAGGAGAAGTATACTGTAGGTTCTGTTCACACCGGTAAGATTACCGAGCTGCTCGAGAAGGGTGCTGTTGTTGCTCTTGACGAGAATGTTGAAGGCTTTGCTACTCCGAAGCACCTGCAGAAGGAGGATGGCACTCAGGCTCAGCAGGGCGAGGAACTCCCCTTCAAGGTTATCGAGTTCAACAAGGACAGCAAGCGTATCATTCTGTCTCATAGCCGTACTTTCGAAGATCCTGCTCGTGAGGAGAAGAAGGCTGCTGCCAAGAAGGCTGCTCCCCGTGCAAAGAAGGACGAAGCTCCGAAGATTGAGAACGTTGCAGCAAGCACCACTCTTGGTGACATCGACGTGCTGGCCGAGTTGAAGGCTAAGATGGAAAAAGGCGAGTAATTCTCGTAAAATTTCGTTAAATATTGGCGGTAGGGTGTAAAAATCACACTCTACCGCTTTTTTTTCTTTGTTTTTTATTGTCAATTCAAATAATATTTGTAAATTTACACCCAAAATTGACAATAACATCATTTAAACTAAAAACCAACAAACGATGAAAAACTTAAAAAGTAGCATTGTATGCATGGGTATTGCAACAGCAATATTCAGCGCTTGTGCTGGCGGACAGCAGGCTCCGCAGCTCACGGTATCGGGTCTTGACCCTGCCAAGTTCGACACAACTCTTCAGGACAAGCCCGTTAAGCTCTACACGCTGAAGAACCAGAATGGTATGGAAGTGTGCATTACCAATTATGGCGGACGTGTGGTGTCACTCGTCGTTCCCGACAAGGATGGTAAGCCCACCGATGTTGTTTTAGGCTTTGACAACATTGCACAGTATGCTGACACATTGAACACTCCCACCGACTACGGTTCAAGTGTTGG
>JAEEGI010004511.1_pt1 | contig 32541 bp, 24 predicted proteins | sample 8958751 | NCBI WGS metagenome assembly JAEEGI01 (sample SAMN16246545, study PRJNA631951) | gut metagenome | biome: gut microbiome; feature: rumen; material: KS-attached | host: Bos | place: Iran: Karaj | collected 2018-10
AGGTAATTCGTGTGAAAAATCTTCATTGCCGTTAGTCGATGATATCACAGCCCATATATGGAACTAATGCTGCGGGAATCTTGATGCCGTTCTCCGTCTGGTTGTTCTCTAGGAGGGCAGCGACGATGCGCGGCAGGGCCAAAGCAGAGCCATTGAGGGTATGGCAGAGCTCAGGCTTCTTGCTGCCCTCAGGACGATAGCGGCACTTCAGACGGTTGGCCTGATAGGTGTCGAAATTGGATACAGACGAAACCTCGAGCCAGCGACCCTGAGCCTCTGAATAGACCTCGAAGTCGTAGCAGATGGCGCTCGTAAACGACTGATCGCCACCGCATAATAGCAAAATCCTATAGGGAAGCTCTAACTTCTTCAGCAGACCTTCCACGTGCTCCAGCATCTCCTTGTGGCTCTGCTTCGAGTGCTCAGGCTTATCGATGCGCACGATCTCAATCTTTGAGAACTCATGCAGACGATTCAGGCCACGCACGTCCTTACCATACGAGCCAGCCTCACGACGGAAGCACTCCGTATAAGCACAGTTCTTGATGGGCAGATCCTTTTCATCGAGGATCACATCACGATAGATATTCGTCACGGGCACCTCAGCTGTGGGAATCAGATAGAAGTCATCCACCTCGCAGTGATACATCTGGCCTTCCTTATCGGGCAGCTGACCAGTACCATAGCCAGATGCGGCATTCACCACCGTCGGCGGCATGATCTCCGTATAGCCGGCCTTGTTGGCTTCGGCGAGGAAGAAGTTAATCAAAGCCCTCTGCAGCTGGGCTCCCTTGCCGATGTAGACGGGGAAGCCTGCGCCGGTGATCTTCACGCCCAGATCGAAGTCGATGAGGTTGTACTTCTTGGCAAGTTCCCAGTGGGGCAGGGGATTCTGGATACCTAACGATGGATTCACGTCCCAGTTGCCTACGGTATCGCCTTCCTTGCACTCGCGAAGGTTCGACTTCACCACGTGGTTGTCCTCGGCGGCCTTGCCCTCGGGCACTTCGTCGTAGGGGATATTCGGAATCTGACAGAGCAGGGTGGTCATCTCTTCCTGAGCCTTTGCCATCTGCTCGTCCATCTGCTTCGAGGTCTCCTTGAGTGCAGCCACCTGGGCCTTCACCTGCTCGGCCTCGTCTTTCTTGCCTTCCTTCATCAGACGGCCAATCTGACCTGAAAGCTGCTTCTGTTCGTTGAGACATTTGTCAAGTTCCTGCTGGGCCTCACGGCGCTTCTTGTCGACGGCCAGCACGTTGTCAATAGCCTCCTTGGCATTGGGAAAATGCTTCTTCTCCAGGCCGCGAATCACGCGCTCAGTCTCGTCGTTGATAAGTTTGAGTGTTAACATGTTAAATACGTATTTATTTGTTGATTTCAATTTCTAAGGTGCAAAAGTACAAATAATCGCGCAAATAGCCAAGGAATTGCTTGTTTTTATTCTAAGGAATATAGGAATTTAGGAATTTTGCGATGACACATAGTGTCATTTTCCTTGATTCCCAGATTCCTTAGACAAAAAGTACTTCTTAGAAACGCAGAAATCCCACTCCGAAGAGTGGGACTCTGTTGTTTGTTTGGAATAAGTGTTTTTTACTTTTAATTCTTGGCCTCAGCGTTTGGAATCACTGAAACAACGCTCTTGTTGCGGACGCCCTTGTGGAACTGAACCGTTCCGTCAACGAGTGCAAACAGAGTGTCATCCTTACCGATGGCCACGTTGTTGCCAGGATTGTGCTTCGTACCGCGCTGGCGAACGATGATGTTGCCTGCGAGACACTTCTGACCGCCGAAAATCTTAATGCCAAGTCGCTGAGCTGCGCTCTCACGACCGTTCTTAGAACTACCTACACCTTTTTTATGTGCCATTTCTAAGTCCTCCTCTGATTTAAGCGATTACTGATTTGATTTCCAACTGAGTGAACTGCTCACGATGACCGTTGCGCTTACGAGAGTCCTTGCGGCGCTTCATCTTGAACACGATGACCTTGTCACCCTTCACCAGCGGGTTCACTACCTCACACACTACTTTTGCCCCTTCTACGGTGGGAGCGCCAACCTTCACTGCACCGTCAGCATCTACGAGCAGCACTTTGTCAAATTCAACAGTCTTGCCTTCCTCGGCATCCTTGATGTGATGCACAAAGAGCTTCTTGCCCTCTTCGGCCTTGAACTGCTGACCCTGAATTTCTACAATTGCGTACATTCTTTTTATATTGTATTTTAAGGGTTTTTTCCGCGAGGCGGCATACGTTCGTACACACTTCACTCTGCCCCAACGGACTCTAACGGGGTGCAAAGGTACACATTTTCTTTGAACTTTGAACTTTGAACTTTGAACTTTATGATATGTTTTAGGAAAGTTTAACGATTGCGGCGATAAGGGCAAAAAATAAAGCGACGACTTTCGCAAGCGATCGCTCCATATCTTCAATAGGTATTAGCATTCTAAGGTAAAAAGATTGTTTTCAGGATAACGGCTGCAAAGGTACGCCCTTTTTTCCAAACGTCCAAACTTTTCTTGAACTTTTTTTTACGAAATGCTGCTGTGTTCCCACACAATCGCAAAATTTATCAAATGTTAACATAAAAATGTATGCAATCGATTGAAATTTTGACATACATCATGAATTTAAATCGCACAACAGGGACAGTCCCCATTGTGCGATGCTGTGTGCGGAATATGACACTGTCATTTGTCATATTTGTCATTTTTTCGGGTCGTCTGAGTAATCAGAGTAATCCGAGTCATCAGACTTACGCTGCGTGCTTCTGATAATAGACATCCGTCTTGTAGAAGATGCCCTGCGCCTTGTCTTCCACGATCCATCCACGCTTCTTCCATTGCGAGAGCAGATTGCCCGAAGCCTTCTTGAAGTCGGCCACCGAACCGCACTGCGCCTTGTAAAGCACTTCGTACTCCTGACGAGTAAAGGAATCACCAAGCTGCTCTAGCAGACAGGCCACTCCTGGGCGCATGATGCGATAGTCCTGTTCCAGCTTCGTATTGATTTCTTGTCCGAGGATGCACATCTTCACCCAGAGGTCATAATCGAACGTCCACGTTATGAAGTCCTCGATCTCCCTGGTCCACTTCATGCCGTTCATGATGTACAGGATGATGCTCTTTCGGAAGGCGATCTCTACGGCTCGGTACGACAGCTGCTTATAGCTCTCGTTGCCCATCATCAGCGAACGTTCCTCACCGCGGTCGAGCAGAGCCAAAGCCAGTTTCTTGGCCTGCGGACAGACGATGGTTCCCTTGGCATTGTCCAGACGAGCCTGATAGACGGCCAACTTTTTGTCGAACGTCTCGTCGTACGACTTGAACATCGGGCGACGATCCACATCTTCTTTCATGATGGTTGAGAGGCTGAATCGTGAGAGCGTACCGTTGTCGATGTTGTCGCCCAGGAACTTCTTGGCTGTTGCGGGCGTTGTAGAGATGACCATGTTGTGACGCATCGTGGTGCGCGACTTAATGGACTGCGTACCTACACGTTCCTGTCCGTAGGTATCGGCATCAAAGATTCGTCGCAGAATCTCAGTCACCTCGGCCATCGAGCCGCCAGCCAGCTTCTTCAGCTGCTCAGCCTCGTCCATACGGGTGAAGAGTGCCTTGTTGCCTGCACGCTCGGCATCCTCCATACGAAGGCAGTAGGCGGCGTTGGTCATGTCCGAGTCCACCACCTGCACACAGATGTCCTTCGGACGCTCGGGCTTCTCCTTGTTGGCACCCTTCGTGTTGGTTTCCTCAGCCCACTCCTTCTCACGCTGACGGGCCAGTTTGTCACGCTCGATGATGGGTTGGAGGATGTGGTTGATGGGCTCCTTGATGCTCGATTTGCCGATCGACATGGGGGCGGCCAACATGTGCAGCTGATTCATCTCAGTCAGTGTGCCGTTCCAGAACTCAGCCTTCACGCCTCCGGTATAGGTGGCAAAGGCGGCAAAGGTGGTGTTGGCGATGGCAGGCCAATAGCCGCGAGGGGCTTTGGAGGTGATGAGACGGATGGGAGCAGGTAGACGCTCGGGCATCATGGGCTGGCGCATCAGAGAGGCCTCGTCCATACCGTTTTCGATGTTCACGCGCTTGCGGGCGAGAGTGATGGCGTTCTTGACCTTCGTGGGAGTGGTCTGCGACTGCTGGCGGCGACAGGCACTTTCGATAGTGGCGTTCACACGGTCCTGAGCCTCGCCGAAGTTGGGCAGGATCTGCTTAATCCACTGCGGATCATCGTTGCAGATGTGGCGCAGATGACAGGCCATCGTGAAGATGAACGGATTGCGGTTGCCGTGCTCCGGCGCACCACCCAGCTGATCGGCCAACTCCTCGACGATGTAAGAGTAGGGGACACCCATGTAGTCCTGAGGGTAATCTCTTTCCCCTCCTGAGTAGGAGGGGTGCCCGAAGGGTGGGGTGGTCTGAACAGCCTCAGACTCACCCTCAGACTCACCCTCAGACTCACCCTCAGACATTCCCTCAGACATTCCCTTGTTCAGACCCCTCCTGGCCTCCCCTAACTTAGGGGAGGAAGGCTCACGCCCGTCAATCGTCAGTCCGCGATCGGTATAGGCCTTACGACGGGCTGCCACTTCTTCATCCGAGAGCCTTGCATACCAACCGTCAGCCGTATACAACTGCGACTCCTCGTCAGAGATGTAGATCATGCGCTCAGGAGAACAGCAGTCACTATCAAAGTCTACTCCCAGCGCCTTGGTATAAGCCCTCTGTGCCTCCTCAATGGTCATACCAATCGGCAGACGGATATCAAGGTGCAGCTTGCCCGAAGCCGAACGCTCCGCATGAAGCAGCATCCCCTGCCACTCGCCCTCATTAGTATTAATAAGGTACGCGCGAGACAGTGCCTGCTCCACCTGGCTCATATCGTCAATATCCACGCAGGTCTGAAATGTGAACTCTTCAGGGATGATGTTCGCCTGCGCACGACGGCCATCCTTGAAGCTGAAATAGTGTGGGCAGCGGAAGGGCAGTTGGCTCTTCAGTTGACGACGCTTGTTGGCATCGTCAGTGCTGCGGATCTCTGCGATGAGGCTTTTGACCTCGGCACTCCTGGTGGTGTCGAAGTAAGTCTCGATCGTCTCGTTAAAAACTTGTGCCTTAGAGGCGCGAACCATACGGTTCATCAGAATAATTCTTCTACTCATTCTATTTTCCTTTCTTTCTTCTTTTATTAATACTCTTGTTAACTACTCTCAGATGCGAGAATTCCGGACTTCTCACATTGCAAAGTTACGAATAATAATAATGTAAAGCAAGTCTTTTCCCCTTTAAACAGACGTGTTTTGCTGTTCGGAAATGAAACGGAAATAGATCGGAAAATGTCGGAAAAGTGTTGGTGTTTTTCGGAATGTTCTCGGAATACAATTGGGATAGTAACGACAAATAGCGATTGTTTTTATTAACGACAATAATGGCTTTTATTAACGACAACCATGACAACTTGGACAACTTTTTTTGAGGCTGCACTGCTGCCTATGGCGACAGTTGTCGCCAATAAATGTTGTCTTAGTTGTCTAAGTTGTCGTAAAGAATAAATTCTAAGTTGTTGTGAAAAATAAGATCTTGTCGTTAGTAGTCCATGATGATCTTCCGTCTCAGCACTGGCTGGAACTCCTGGGCGATCATATTGCAGATCGTTCTGTCCTGAGCCTCCTGCGGATTCAGGTGACTCTCCTTGGTCCATAGCGGCCAGGGATCCTTGTGGTCGAGAATGCTGTAGTCTCCGTTTTTGCGCACATTATCTCGCCCCTTGCCTGGCACCATCGCGCAGATTAGCTGATCGAACTTGTTCGGCGTCGTGTTCGTCAGGATGATACCCTCGTCAATCATCACCCGCATCACATGAGCCCAATCCCAGTTGTCCTCCTTCGAGGCGATCTTTTCGTCTATCTTCTGGATGATGTCTATCAGCTTCACGGCGATCGTCTCCGAACGGTAATAGGGCATGAACTCTTTCGGCATGCTATTGGCGCTGATTACCTGACCGCCCTGTATCTCCAGGATGGCCTTAATCGCTTCCGCCAAGTCGCCGCCGTTGTCTGCCCAGAAGCGAATCAGGTTCACGAACGCCTGCCGCTTCGCCTGAGTCGGCTGGGCCTTCGCGTATTCCACGATATAGCTGAGGGGAATGCCTTTTTCGTTTTCGTTTGCCATCGCGCGCGTACCTTAATTATAATATATCCTTGTAGTCGGTCTCGATGCCCTGACTGGCATTCAGACGATTGAACACGTCGGCCAGATAACCGTCGTGCGTGCTGAATTGGATGCTGCCGATGCCGTCGAGCAGGTAGTGGCTGTAAACGGATAGCTGGTACGTCAGGTCGCTGAATATCTCGTCGGCTGTGCCCATCGACTCGAAGTAGAAGCCATTGGAGTGGTTGCCCTTCACGATATACTCGCGTTCGCCCTCGAAGTGACCTTTCTTCAGCGATACCCAGAGGGAGGCCTTGTAGTCCCATTTCGTGGTCATCACCTTCTTGCCGTTCTCGTCGAGCTCAGGCTTGCCGTTCTCGTCCTTCGATTCCTCCTCGGGCAGCTTGATCTGACAGTCGAGCAGCTGCAGGCGCTTCAGGATATACTCGGCGCCCGACGGCTCCAGCTGCTGGAAGTCGTACTCGATGATGCCCGCCAGCCAATAGAGGTTCGTGCCCGTGATGCCGTTCTTCGGATTGTAGCTGCAGATTACGCGGCAGTCTTCAATCTCCGTGTTCACCAGTGTGCCGGCGGGAAATTCCTCGCCCTGGTCTATGATCGGGTACTCGTGCGACTCCAGTATCTCCGCCGTGCCTTCCTCGTCTTCCTCCCACGTGAAGAGCGTCGCGATGTGCCGGCCTACCTTACCACCGGCGTAGATCACCTTGTACGGCTCGTTGAGTTTCAACAGTTTGCTGTTCATTCGTTCGTGCTTGATTCGTTGTATATCATCGCCTGTGCTTGCGATTCAGCCCGCTTCTGTCTGCGGTGCTCATCGGCTGTGCTGCGATTTTCGCTTGCAAAGATACTTCTTTTTTCTGATTCCTCCAAGTCTATCGCCACAATCTTTCGGCAAAAAATGACAATTATGACAAATGACAATTGTCATTTCCGTGCCCACACCTCCGCAAAAAAATCATGATAAAAATCACTATATATATAAATATATATATTTATATATATAGTGAAATATTTCATACTTTTTTCTTCCACCTCCCTGCTCCAAATATGACACTGTCATTTGTCATATTTGTCATCTTTTTCTTGTTGGCTTTTCCGATAGTCAAACTTACTATTTGTGCCGTTTGTAAAATAATTTCAAATCGCATTTTTCTCGATTTCCGGCAAAAACCATCCAAAAACAGCCCAAAATCGCGCTTCCGACTTTCCTTACTTTAAACTACGACTTTCATTACTTTAAACTCTGGGTTTGCTTACTTTAAACTCCCAGCCTCCATAGTCCTTCGTTTCATACAATTTCAGTATTTTTCCGTGTAAATTATTTTCATATAACAATAACACAAGGGGACAGGAACGATGTGTAATTACGGCCACACCTATTTAATATATAGGCAGGACGATCAGCTGCTGCATGATGGTTTTTGCCAGCCGTGCGTGCCCCTCATCGTTGGGATGCAGGCGGTCGTTAGTGGCACTTTTGAAGTACGGCGCCATCTCGTCCATCAAGGGATAGAGGCCGCAGAGCGCGTTGAGGTCAATCACGGGCACCGCCCAAAGGTTTCCTGCCTCCTTCACCGACTGCACATAGGCGTCGATATATTCGCCGCACTTGTTGGTATAGTCCTCGCGAGGCTGCCAGTTGCTCTCGTTGGCATAGAACTCAGCCCTGTGGATCGGTGTCAGCAGCACGATCTGCTTCGTGGGGTAGGTGCGCTTCACGTAGTCCAGCGCCTTGTTGATGCGTCCGCGATAGGTTGAGTCGCTCATCACGGCATAGCGGTGTTTGCGGTCCACCAGGTGCTTCGGTTCGTGGATGCCCGCCATCACCTGCTCGTCGCGCTCCGTGAACCACTCGCCGATGGGCACACCCGTGTTGTAGTCGTTGGTGCCCATGAAGATCATGATGGCATCGACGCTGTCGCCGTGCTCCGCCTTCAGTTCGTCCGTCTGGCGTGGGATGTCATCCCACTGCCGTCCGCTCACGCCATACACGTAGGGTTCTATCTGGAGCCAGTCCTGTAGGAATCCCCAGTATTTTTTCTTCGATCCGCTGTTCCTCGGGTCGGTGATGGAGTCGCCGAAATAGGCCACGCGCTTTCCCTGCCAAGGGTGCTGCATCAACGCTTGCTCGGGCTGCTGCATAAACACTTGCACGGGCTGCTGCATCAGTTGCTGGGCGCACGCCGGCATCGCCAGCATCATCGCGAACAAACTTAAAATCACTTTTTTCTTCATCATCCAGTTGTTTCTTTTTTGTTCTGCAAAGGTAGTCATTTTCCACCAATCCTCCAAGAATTGGGCACAATGTGTTGACGAATCGCAAGTATTTTGATTTTTTAACTAAAATAATGGGCATAATTTTTTCATATATCATCATTTTTAGGTAAATTTGCAGCCGTAATTAATCATTCATTAAAATCTTTAAAAACTAGACATTATGAAAAAGAGATTGTTTTTGGCATCTTGTGCCGTCACATTGATGGCTGGTGCAACGGTTTTGTCTTCCTGTGGCAGCGCAGGGGAGGAGTATTCTTACAGTCCTGAAAAGGCTCACGAGTTCATTGAGAAGGACTATAAGGCAGCATTCATTCAGAAGTATGGACAGATCTCTCCGTTTGAGACTTGGGATTTGTCACAGAGAGGCAGCACCTTGGCTGGTTTCGCCGGAACACGTGGTAATAATGGTAATGGCAATGGTAACGGCAATGGCAACGGTAATGGTCACGGTCAAGATGGCAGCATCGTTCAAGATATGGCCTCAACCCATTCTTATGGCTATCTTTTGAATCAAAGCAATAATGAAAGCAAGATTGCCAAACTATTCAATGCCCATTGGGGAGAAATTGTTGAAGAGTTTGGTAAAGTAGATCCTGTAGATTGGGCACCTGCTGGAAAGATCATTTTCAGCGTGGTAGGTGTTTCCAGGGATGGTGCTTCAAACGCAAACTATTTTGAGTGGGGTGTCGCCAATACACCAGAAGGCGACTTGTTTATCAGACAGAGCAGCCCTGCCAATGGCAAGGACGCCAAGATTGGCAACTCAGCAGAGAATCACACAAGTAGTCTTGATTTCGCTGTTCTTAGTAGAGATGCAGGTTCTAATGCTTATTGGTATACCGCCTTCTCCGATAAGAAGAAAGTGGTATTAAGCGACGCAAACTCTAGCGCAATTGAAGATTACAAGGTTGTTACGATGACCATTGAGGGCGTGAGCTACACATTCTGGGGCTTCAAGTGCGATGGTACCAATCCTGACTACACCAATCTGGTTCTGTGGGTAAGAGATGGTTCTGGCACAAAGGATCCCGTTCTTGCAAAGCGTTATGTGGTTGAGGACCTCGGTGGTAGCTATGACTTCGACTTTAACGACGTCGTGTTTGATGTGATTAAGTTTAGCGACGGCTCTCAAAAGTGCTATGTCCGTGCCCTCGGTGGTACGCTTGATGTCACCATTAAGGTCGGCAACAATTCTTGGACAAAGAGCCTGGATTATACCATCACCGATATGCTCAACACGAATCCCATCGATCCGAACCTCTGCCTCAAGGAGTTTGATGCTTCAGGCTGGGATGGCGACAACAGCAAGGTGAGTGTCATCGTTGAAGGCAATGAGGAAGCACAAGGTGGTCCAACCACGTACTACTGGGCTGTGCCGTTCCCCGCTCAGGGCGAGGCTCCTCTGATTGTTGCTACGATGTATGGCAGCAAGACTTGGATGCCTGAGCGTCAGAGCGTTCCCAACGTGGAATGGTTCCAGTTCTCCGACATTGACCTGTCAAATGATTAATCTCCCGACTTATTCATACAGCTCTCCCCGATGCTTAACGGCGTCGGGGATTTTTTTGTATGACAAATATGACAAATGACAGTGTCATTTTGGGGAGGGGGCTCTCAACGAATAAGGGCCTTATTATTGACTGATCTTTATGAATATGCAATTTTAATACAATTTTCTGTCGTAATCTTTTTGTTAATTCAGGGAAATTTTGTAATTTTGCACCCCGAAAATTAATCAATAAACCATTAAAATATTTAGAAAGCTAAACATTATGAAAAAAAGTATGATGAAGGGGATGACTGTGCTTGTCGCAAGTATGGCATTCGCAAGTTGTTCTCATGAGTCCGTGTATGATCCGAACTACGCAGAAAAGGAGAGAGAGTTCAAGACCGAATTGGCTAAATCGGATTACAGGGCAAACTTTGAGAAAAAGTATGGTAAGATTGCTCCCGATCAGTCTTGGGACTTTACGACCGTCAATTCTGCTCAGGCAAGAACTCGTGCAACTCAGGCCAGTGGAACAGTGCAGAGCATTCAGAAACAGGAGTCAAAGAACTTCTATGGCTACTGTGCTATTGACGACAAGGCAATGCATGACTTGATTAGTAATTCAAGTACTAACTACAGTGTTAAAGTAGAAGGCGTGGATTATCAGGTAAAAGGAACAGCCAGGGATATTGATTTCAATCCTTTCTTCCAGGCAAAACTCACTCCAAGTTTCGCACGTATTGATAAGTTTAATACTACGACCTATCATTATTATCATTTACTCTTTAATTGGGATAATAACCAGTCCATGGAGATGATTGCTAATATTAAGGTTGTAGGTCGTAACACTGGCGATTATTGGTACACGGCAAAGGGATCTAGTATTGTGATTCACCATACTTCTAGACTGATGAATACTTTGGCTGGTGTAGGAACTGGTAAGTGGTATGCTTATTACACCGTAAATTCTGGAAATGGTACTGCATATAATAACACTGATCCTGTGAAAAAGGTTAGAGAGTTCGTGGTTGATGATGGTAAAAATCCTGTGCGCACCTATTGGGGCTTTGATTGTGATGGAGCAGAGAATGGGCTCGTAGATTTGATTTGCCTTGTACGTGACTACTCGACTCCCGATCCTATCGTTAAGCGTTATATGATTGAAGACCTCGGTACTACTGATGACTTCGACTTCAACGATATCGTAGTAGATCTCGAGGATGATCAACTTGGTCATCAGAAAGCATATATCCGTGCTATGGGGGGTACACTCGACTTCTCTCTGAACGTTGCAGGTCAGTCAGTATGGACAAAGAGCGTTAATGGTCCTGCCTTGACTCCTGCTGTAAATATCGGAGATATGGTTAACACTAACCCTGTGGATTACAAAAAGGTTATTGCTACCGTTGATGTGTCTGGTTGGAATCCTGCAGCAAACAATATTTCTGTTACTGTCGTATATAAGGACGCAACTTCTCAAATGGGTTCATCTGTGTATACCATTCCCTTCCCTGAGGTTGGCCAAGTTCCAATGATGTTTGCAACTGATCCTATTGTTCCCTGGATGTTGGAACGTAAGAACTTCCCGGAATGGTGGCTTAAAAATATGGAAGTTGTGGATACTGCAGAATAATCATTGTCATTTTTTATACTTCATACAACAATCCCCGATGCTTAACGGCGTCGGGGATTATTTCTTCTGGAGTTTTTTGAGGCGGCGGCGGGCGTCACCGGCATCGGGATAGAGCTCGAGGGCCTTCTCGTAGTTGCGGATGGCGGCGTCGGTCATGTGCTCGTGCTCGCACTCGCGGCCCATGATGGTATATTCGGCGGCGAGGCGTTTTAAGAGTTCGTTCTGCGCGTCGAGCTGGGACTGCAGGGATTGGAGCTCTGAGGCGTGCTTTTGCTGGAGGTCTGAGATGGCTCTGCGCTGGCGGTTGATGATCTCCAGTTTGCGACGGATAAGACGGCGTGCGTGGGGCTTCTCGATGTCGTAGCGGGAGTGGATGGCCAGGAAGAAATGGTTGAGGAAGGCATCAAAGTCGCCTCTGTCGAAGGCCATCACGGCATCGTGATATTCGCGGTCGGCCTTGCCCTCCTGCATCGCCTGAGCGATGAGCGAGGCATCGTTGTAACGGCTGGCAAACTGCACCACTTCGGCACGCACGAAAACGTCACTCTGACGGATGGGCTCCTTGAGGGTGATGCCTTCGAGAGAGGTGCAGCGGGATAGGGCTACGTAGGTCTGTCCGCCTGCAAAGGCACCGCCTCCACCGAAATCGATGGCGACTTGAGAGAACGTGAGTCCCTGGCTCTTGTGGACGGTGATGGCCCACGCCAGACGGATGGGGAATTGCGTGTAGGTGCCTAAGAGTTCTTCTTCGATCTTCTGCTCCTTTTCGTTGAAGGTGTAGCGCATGTTTTCCCAGACCTCGCGCTCGACATCGAACTCTTGCGCCTGTTCGTTGATGATGCCGATTACGCCTTCTTCCTCGTCGATGTAGTCGATGGTGCCAAGGGTGCCGTTCACCCAGCGTTTCTCCTTGTCGTTCTTGATGAAGATGACTTGGGCACCAGGTTTCAATTGGAGTTCCATCGGCGTGGGGAGCGAGGTCTCAGGGAAGTCACCCTTGATAGCGCCAAAGAAGATGGAGGGCGAGCCTTCGAGGGCTGAGAGGTGCTGCTCGTTGATGTAATCGACGGTGTCGCGGCGAGTGGCGAGAGTGATGGTTAGGGAATCTCGTGGAGGGAGGAGTGTGGAGGGAGGAGTGGGATTACCTTGGAGGGAAGATCTCGAAACCCTCGAGTTAAGCGCTTGGAGGTCGGCTGTAGTGGCGGTGTTGGTGCGGATGCGGTCGAGGATGGCGATGAAGGAAGGATCGGACTGGCGATATACCTTGCGGAGCTCGATGGAGACGACGGGCATCTGCTGCCACACTTTCGCGTTGAAGAAATAGGGCGATGGATAGAAGGGCTGCAGCAGCTGGCGCTCATCGTCTTTCAGTACGGGCTCGAGCTGGAAGATGTCACCTACGAGCAACAGCTGTTTGCCTCCGAAAGGCTCAGGGTTGCGGGTGTAGATGCGCAGCACCTTGTCGATGAAGTCGATGATGTCCGCGCGTACCATAGATATCTCGTCGATGATGATGAGTTCCACCTCACGTATCAGCTTGCGCTGGGCGCCTGTGTATTTCAGTGTTTCCTTGATGTGCCGTCGGTCGTAGCGCGAATCGTTGGGCAGCAGGGGATGGAAGGGCAGACGGAAGAAACTGTGCAGCGTGGAGCCTCCGGCATTGATGGCCGCGATGCCCGTAGGGGCGAGGATCACGTGCTTCTTCTTCGTGTGCTTCGAGACGTAGCGGAGAAATGTGCTCTTGCCCGTGCCAGCCTTTCCCGTGAGGAAAAGCGAGCGACGGGTGTAGTTCACAATCTGCAGGGCGTCTTGCCATTCCTTGTTTTCAAGGTCTAACTGTTCCATGTATGACAATTATGACAAATGACAGTGTCATTTAATCCTCCTTGATGGCCTCTGTATTCTCTGTCTCTGTGGGTTCCGGCTGTGCTTCGCTGTCTTCATCGTCGTGTGGTGGCGGCACGGGATTGCCCCATTCGTCGACGGCGGTGTATTCATCGATCTCATCGACGTCGAGTGAGTCGATGCTGATGGAGTCTGAGTCGGCAGGCGCACTGAAATAGCCACCGCAGTCGTACTCTGTCGAATAGAGTGTCGTGTCGTGGTGCGGGTCGCTGAACTTGGCGCGATACTGCTTGAAGGCTGGGTCGTTGAGCACGGAGCCGAGGAAGTAGCCGCAGATGGGCAGTGCCGTGCGGTTGCCTTGTCCAAGCATACCTGTGCGGAAATGGATGCTGCGGTATTCGCCACCCACCCAGGCACCAACCACTAATTTGGGCGTTGTGCCGATGAACCATGCATCGGAGTGATTATTCGATGTTCCCGTCTTGCCGCCGAAGTCGGTATCAGCAGCTTTGTCGTAGCCCACGAAGCCCATCAGTCGTGAACTGGTGCCGCTCATGCCGCCCTTCAACAACTGCTGCACGAGGAAGGCAGAACGATAGGGGATGACCTGCTTGGCCTCTGTCGGAGCCTGGTAGATCACGTTGCCGTCGCGGTCTTCAATCCTTGCTACGAGCACGGGGTCTAAGTGCTTGCCGTCGTTCACAGGCGTACAGTAGGCGTTCACCATCTCCAGAAGGTTCACGTCGCTGGAGCCGAGGGTGAGCGAGGGCGTGGGGTCGAGTTTCGACTTGATGCCCATGTTGTGGGCGGTGTTCACGATGTTCTCAATGCCGCATTCCTGCCCCAGACGGACGGCTACGGAGTTGATACTCATCGCGAAGGCCTGCTTCAGGGTGATGTTGGCTCCAGAGAAGTGTCCGTCGGCATTAGTGGGAGCCCAAGTGACCTCCTTGCCGTGATCCATCACCTTCATGGCGAAGTATTCGTCCTTACGGGTGTCGCAGGGAGAAATGCCCTGATTCATCGCCTCCGTATAGACAAAGAGCTTGAAGGTGGAACCAGGCTGGCGCATGGCAGTCACCTTGTCGTATTTCCATGAGCGGAAATCAATGTCGCCCACCCAGGCTTTCACGTGGCCCGTCTGGGGTTCCATTGCCACGAAGCCGCAGTGCATGAAGCGCACCATGTAACGGATGGAGTCCATCGTGGAGAGTTCCTTCACGACCTGTCCCTGTTCGTAGTCGAACACCTTGACGGGGTGGGGCAGGTTGAGGTAGTAACGGATGGAGTCCTCGTTACCGTTGAATTTCTTCGAGAGGTATTTATAGACGGGCTGCCGCTTGGCAATGTCCTCGATGAAGTTCTTGATTTCTATGTGGCGCTCGTCCTGCCAGGGATTGGTTGATCCCCAGTGATCGTTGAACGTCTTCTGCACCTGTTTCATTTGCTTGTAGGCTGCCTCTTCGGCATATGCCTGCATGCGTGAGTCGAGGGTGGTGTAGATCTTCAGACCCTCGGTATAGAGGGCGTTGCGGTTGTTGAAGTATTCCTTGCACCAGTCCTTCAGATAGTCTGAGACGGCCTCGCGGAAGTAGTTGGCATCGCCGTCGTAGGCTGATTCCACGCTGTAGTCGAGCTTGATGTCGAGCTGTTTCAGAGAGTCGCAGACTTCCTTCGAGATATGTCCGTGCTGCTGCGTGAGGTCGAGCACGATGTTACGGCGCTTGAGGGCGTTGTCGGGATTGATGAGAGGGTTGTAGTAGGTGGTGGCCTTGAGCATGCCCACGAGGATGGCGGCATTCTCAGGCTTCAGGTCTTTGGGCGCACAGCCGAAGTAGGTTTTGCAAGCTGTCTTGATACCGAAGGCGTTGGAGCCGAAATCGACGGTGTTAGCATACTGCGTCAGGATCTCTTCCTTGGTGAAGAAGAACTCGAGTTTGTAGGCTGTAATCCACTCCTTGCTCTTCATGATGAGCATCTTCAGTCCGGGAATGTTTCCCAAGAGGCCTGTGGAGTATTCAGAGCGGGTGCGGAATAGGTTCTTGGCCAGCTGCTGGGTGATGGTTGAGGCACCGCGTGCATCGCGATGCAGGATATAGTCCTTGGCGACGGCTACGAATGCGGTGTAGTCGATGCCGTGGTGGTGATAGAAGTGTTCGTCTTCCGTCGAAATGAGCGCTTGCCAGAACACGGGATTCACCTCTTCGTAGGTCACCGGCGTACGGTTCTCACTGAAGAACTTGCCGATCTGCTTGCCGTCGGCACTATAGATGATCGAGGCCTCCGCAGGGCGCTTGTTCTTGATGGTAGACATCGAGGGTGACTTGCCGAAGAGCCACAGGAAGTTGATGTCTACGGCTCCGAGGTAGAGGAAGAAAGCCACGATGACAGATATGACAAATGACAGTGCCTTTATGTACCATGGGCGACCCTTATAGAGTCCCCCGTACCAATGCCAGACTGCCGCCAACTTCTGCTGGCACCACATGAGCGTGCGGCTTATGATGTTTGATGATTCGTTACTCATAGTCTTTCGATATGTAGTTCATTATTGATTGTTTGTCGTCTGGATGAAACCATCTGATCTGTTCGTCTTTCTTGTACCAGGTGAGCTGTTTGCGGGCGTAGCGGCGGGTGTTGCCCTTGATGCGCTCCACAGCCTCCTCCAGTGGCCAGCGTCCGTCGAGATAGTCGAAGAGTTCTTTGTAGCCTACGGTGTTCAGCGCGTTCAGTTCCTTCTTCGGATAGAGTGCCTTCACTTCATCAAGCAGACCGTTGCTCATCATTTGATCCACACGGGCGTTGATACGATTGTAAAGCTCTTCCCGTTCACGGTTGAGTCCGATTTTGATAATCTGGAACGGTCTCTCATCTCTACTTCTCTCCTGACTCCTGACTCCTGACTCCTTTTTCCTAAACGAAGTGTATGTCTTGCCAGTCATCACGCAGATTTCCAAGGCATGCACCACACGACGGGGATTCTGGCGATCGACGATCTCGTAGTATTCAGGATCGAGTTTTTTCAGCTCCTCAACGAGTGCCTCGAGGCCTTCGTCTTTGAGCCGTTGCTTCATCAATGCCCTGGTATCGTCGTCGATGGTGGGGATATCGTCAATGCCGTCGCATACGGCGTCGATATACATCATACTGCCTCCGGAGAGCAGGGCGTAGTCGTGAGTCTTGAATTCCTCAGCCAGCAGTTCCAGCACCTGTTGCTCATAGAGCGATGCGCTGTAATAGTCTTCGATGCCCAGTGTACCTACAAAGTAATGCTTCACTTGTTGCATTTCTGCCTCCGTGGGACGGGCTGTGCCGATGCGCAGTTCCTTGAATATCTGTCGCGAGTCGGCATTGATGACGGGGATGCCAAAGTGCTTGGCAATATCCAGACTGACGGCAGTCTTCCCGACGGCGGTGGGTCCGGTTAGAACGATCAGTTTCTTACCTCTCACCTCTAAGTACTCACCTATTATCTGATGACGCCACGCTTGGAGTTCTCGATGAACGAGCAGATGTACTCCACTTCCTTCGAGTCGGGGAATTGTTCGCGGGCCATCGCCACACCGTCTTTCAGGACACCCTGCGAATAGATGATGCGATAGGCCTCGTGGATGGCCTCGATGGTCTCACGGGGGAAGCCTCTGCGACGCAGGCCTACGAGGTTTACGCCAGCATAGCGCACGGGTTCCTTACCTGCAATGACGTAGGGCGGGATGTCCTGACTTGTGCGCGTGCCGCCTTGGAACATAATGTAACTGCCCACCTTACAGAACTGGTGGAACAGACAAGTGGCGGAAATAATCGCATAGTCATCAACTTCCACCTCTCCGGCGAATTTCGTCGAGTTGCCGATGATGCAGCCGTTGCCAATCACGCAGTCGTGAGCCACATGCATATTCTCCATCAACAGGTTGCCGTTGCCTACAACGGTCTTGCCCTTTGAGGCCGTACCACGACTGATGGTCACGTTCTCACGGATGGAGTTGTTGTCGCCAATCTCGCAGGTCGTCTCCTCGCCCTTGAACTTCAAGTCCTGGGGCTTCGTGGAGATGCTGGCTCCTGGGAAGAACTCGTTGCCATTGCCGATACGGGCACCGAAATGGATGGTCACGTTGTTGAGGAATTTGTTGTTGTCGCCGATGACGACATTCTTGTCAATCACACAGAAAGGACCGATGATGTTGCCGTCGCCAATCTTGGCTTCAGGGTCAACGACTGCCAATGGATGTATCTGATTTGCCATATTATTTGTTCTTTACGATTTGTGCTGTGAATGTGGCTTCGGCCACTACGTGGTCGCCCACGAAGATGTAACCCTTCATCGAAGAGATACCGTGACGGACGGGGGCCAACAGGTCAACCTTGAAGATAAGCGTATCGCCAGGCACCACCTTCTGACGGAATTTCACATCGTCGATCTTCATGAAATATGTGCTCCACTTGCTGGGATCGTCGAGTGTATTCAGAACCAGCAGTCCTCCGCATTGTGCCATCGCCTCAATCTGTAGTACGCCCGGCATTACCGGCTCCTGTGGGAAGTGTCCTTGGAAGAAGGGCTCATTAGCGGTGATGTTTTTGATGCCCACGATAGTGTTAGCACCCAATGAGATCACCTTGTCTACCAATTGCATCGGATAGCGGTGGGGCAGCAGTTCACGGATGCGGTTTACGTCCATCACGGGCTCCTCATTGGGATCGTAGAAGGGTGCCTGCACCTCGTGCTTGCGGATCTCCTTGCGCATCAGACGGGCAAACTTGTTGTTGATAGTATGTCCAGGACGGGTGGCGATAATACGACCCTTGATGGGCTTTCCTATGAGAGCCATATCACCGATGATGTCGAGCAGCTTGTGGCGCGTGCACTCGTTGTCCCATTGCAGCGGCTTGTGCTGGATATATCCCAGGTCTGTGGCGTCGCGATGCTCTACGTGCAGCATATCGGCCAGCATATCAAGACGCTCCTGAGTGGTCTGGCGCTCGTAGATGACGATGGCATTGTCGAGGTCACCACCCTTGATGAGGTTGGCCTGCAGCAGGGGCTCTATGTCGCGAACGAAAACGAATGTACGGGCTGAGGCTATCTCTGTGTCGTAGGCATAGGGATCGTCGAGGGTGGCAAACTGCGAACTGATGAACTTCGACTCAAAGGAGCACATGGCTGTGATTGAGAAATCCTCATCAGGCAGGATCGTGATGCATGAACCTGTGTCCTCGTCCTTCACCTCAATCTTCTTACGGATGACATAAAAGTCCTTGGGGGCATTCTGATCCTCCATACCGATCTCCTTGATTTTCTCCACATATTTGATGGCTGAGCCGTCGAGGATGGGGAACTCCGGACCGTTCACCTGAATGAGACAGTTGTCGATGCCTAAGGCATAAAGGGCAGAGAGACCATGCTCGACAGTAGATACACGGGCGTCGCCCTTTCCCAGGACTGTGCCGCGCTGGGTGTCGACCACATTCTCTGCAATGGCGTCGATGATAGGTTCGCCTTCTAGGTCGATACGCTGGATCTTGTAGCCTGTGTTCTCAGGCGCCGGGTTGAATGTCACCGTCAGGTTCAATCCTGTATGCAGTCCTTTCCCGAAGAGGGAGAAACTGCCTTTGAGTGTCTTTTGCTTCATATTCGTTTTTCCTGATTTTATCCTTCTTACTTTTTCTTCAATTCTTCAATCTCACGCTGCAATTGGGCTATCTGGCGATACATGTCAGGCAGTTTGGCATAGAGGGCCTTGGCCTTGAAGAACACCTTCGTGTCCATAGCGGGGGAGCCGATCAGCTGCTGACCGTCGCCCTTCGTGTTGCTGATCACACCGCATTGGGCACCCACAAAGGTCTTGTCGGCTACCTGGATATGTCCGGCAAAGCCAGCCTGTCCGCCTACCATACACCAGCTGCCGATCTTCGTCGAGCCGGCCAGTCCTACCTGGGCAGACATCACGGTGTTCTCACCGATCTCACAGTTGTGGGCCACCTGAATCAGATTGTCAAGTTTCACGCCCTTGTGGATGACGGTCTGACCCATCGTCGAACGGTCGACACAGGTATTGGCGCCAATCTCCACATCATCTTCGATGATTACGATGCCGATCTGTGGAATCTTCATATATCCCTCTGTGTTGGGGGCGAAGCCAAAGCCGTCGGCACCGATGACACTGCCAGCGTGAATTGTCACGTTATTTCCTAATTTGCATCCCTGATATACCGTAACGTTCGGATAGAGCACACATTTCGTACCGATAATCACCCCGTCGCCAATAACGGTATGGGGATAGATCTGCGTGCCATCACCGATGACGGCTCCGTCGCCAATCACGGCAAAGGCACCGATGAAGACATCCTGACCGATCTTTGCGCTGGGAGAGATGCTGGCCTGAGCGTCAATACCTTTCTTGGCAGGCTTCATCGACTCATAGAGTTGCAACAGACGGGCGACACTCTCGTAGGCATTCTTTACGCGCACGAGTGTGGCATCCACGGGCTTCTCCAGCTCGACGTCTTCGTTAATCAGCACCACGCTCGATTTCGTCTCGTACAGATAGTGGGTATATTTGGGGTTGGAGAGGAAAGAGAGCGCACCAGACGCCCCTTCCTCGATTTTCGCAAACGTGTTGACAGTGGCATTTTCGTTTCCTTCAACGCGGCCACCTACAAATTCTGCAATCTGCTTGGCTGTAAATTCCATACTCAGTGTTGTAATTATTTTGCAAAGATAGCAAAAATTATTCGAAACGTTGATAACAAAGGTAATATTTTCTTATTTTTTTAGAAAGTAATTGAACATTTAGCAATTCGGAAGCCTCGGAAATGTCCTTGATTTCTCCGCTTTTGTAAAGAATTGCGATGCTGTCATCCTCCACATTATACATATCCTTTGATATCGTCGACAGGTTCATCAGATAGTGAGCGTCCTTCACGTCGATACCCAACTGACTGGCGATGTTTTCCTGTATCTGCCTGATGCGTTTCTCTTCGACGGGCTCCTCGTGCACCTCCACCTTGAATATCTTGCGGTCGAGCATGTCCGTAGCCAGCGTGGAGAGGATCTTGTCGTCGTGATGTTTCCACACCTTCATCGCACTCCAGATGTCTGAGTCGTCGAGTTCCTCGTAGTTTCTTAGGGCCTCCGGATGGCTGATGAACCAGTCTCTATCGACATCGTTGCTGAGGAAATAGTGTAGGGCAGGGGTGGCGAACACTTCTTTCCCCTGATGGATGAGGTCTTTGGCACGGATGAGCATATTCACCAGCACCTTCTCATACGCCACACAGGTTCGGTGCAGATACACCTGCCAGTACATCAGCCGGCGGGTGGTGAGGTAGTTCTCCAACGAGTAGATGCCTTTCTGGTCTACCACCAGCGAGTCGTTCACCACATTCAGCATCTTGATGATTCGGGCAGAACCGATATTGCCTTCCGTCACACCTGTGTAGAAGGAGTCTCTGCGCAGATAGTCCAGACGGTCCATGTCTAACTGCGAGGAGATGAGCTGGTGGAGGAAGTTCTTGGGATAGTCGCCCTTGAACACTGAGATGGCGAGGTTCAGCTGACCATTGAAGTAGTCGTTCATCTCTTCCATCATCATCAGTGAAATATCCTCATGCGAGATGCCATGAATAAGTGAGTCTTCCAACACGTGCGAGAATGGTCCGTGTCCGATGTCGTGCATGAGGATAGCAGCTTGTACAGCCTCTGCCTCTGCGTCGAAGATGAAGATGCCTTTCTGCTGTAGTGAGATGATGGCCTCACTCATCAGGTGGAAAGCACCCAGCGAGTGCTGGAAACGGGTATGTCTGGCACCAGGATAGACCACAGAGGCCAACCCTAGCTGGTTGATGCGGTTCAGACGCTGGAACAACGGATGCTCCACGATGCCGTAGAGCAGTCCGCGTGGTATCTTGATGAATCCGAAAACCGGATCATTGATGATCTTTGCTTCTATCATATAATCAAAGAAGGCAGGACTTATAATCCCACCTTTTTCAGTTCTTCTGCCATTTGCTGTTGTAGTTCTTGGGCTTTCTGGGCTGCTACCTCTGCAAAGTCGTCACCGCTGGAGGCGTAGATGATGCCACGGGAGGAGTTCACAAGCAGTCCGCAGTCCTTAGTCATGCCGTATTTGCAAACTTCTTCCAAGCTACCACCTTGGGCACCTACGCCAGGCACAAGCAGGAAGTGGTTGGGAGCCACCTTGCGGATATCCTCAAACATCTTGCCCTGTGTGGCACCGACGACATACATCATATTCTCATCGTTTCCCCACTGCTGCGAAGTCTTCAGTACTTTCTCGAAGAGACGCTCGCCCTGGGCATCCTCCGTCAACTGGAAATCGTACGAGCCTTTGTTCGAGGTCAAGGCCAGGAGAATCACCCACTTGCCGTCATAACCCAAAAACGGTGTGACGGAGTCTTCACCCATATAGGGGGCGACGGTGAGGGCATCAACGTCATACTGCTCGAAAAACGTCTTGGCATACATCTTCGACGTGTTGCCGATATCCCCACGCTTGGCGTCAGCGATGATAAAGTGATTGGGGTATTCCTCCTTTAGGTAGTCGACGGTGGCCTCGAAGGCGAGGATGCCGTCCACACCGTAGGCCTCGTAGAAAGCGAGGTTGGGCTTATAGGCGACACAATAGGGGGCTGTGGCGTCGACGATGAGGGCATTGAACTCACAAAGGGCCCTGAAGAGATAGTCTTCGCCGTCTTTCTCCTTCGCCTCATCGATGATGCACTGGGGTATCTTGTTGATGTCCGTATCGAGTCCCACACAGAGGAAACTCTGCTTCTCTTTGATTTGCTGTATTAATTCTTCTCTGGTCATAATTATCTAAATGTAATTCCCGTATATTATCTGAAACTAATTCCCATAATTATTCGTAATACCCATAATATTTATAGACATTTATTATGGCAATTCGTTTCTAAATTTACAATTCCGTTTCTTTCATTCTCTCTGCATTCTCAGCCACTGTTAGGGCATCGATCATCGCTTGGATGTCTCCGGCGAGGAAACCCTGCAGGTCGTGGGTGGTATAGCCGATGCGGTGGTCCGTCACTCGTCCCTGGGGGAAATTGTAGGTACGGATCTTTGCCGAACGGTCACCCGTCGAGACAAGGCTTTTACGACGGTTGGCGATATCGTCCATATACTTCTGATGCTCCTTATCATATATAAAGGTATATAGGCGCGAGAGGGCACGCTCCTTGTTCTTGGGCTGGTCGCGCGTCTCTGTACACTCGATGAGGATCTCCTCCGTCTCACCCGTGTTGGGATTCTTCCACATATAACGCAGACGGACACCAGACTCCACCTTGTTCACGTTCTGACCACCGGCACCTGAACTGCGGAAGGTATCCCACTTGATCTCTCCCTCGTTCACATGCACCTCGAACTTATCTGCTTCAGGCAGCACGGCCACCGTCGCAGCTGAGGTATGCATACGTCCCTGTGTCTCTGTGGCAGGCACACGCTGTACACGATGCACACCCGACTCATATTTCAGCGTACCATAGACGTCTGCCCCTGATACGGCGAAGTCGATTTCCTTATAGCCGCCGACGGCACCCTCAGAAACACTCGTGATCGACAACTGCCAACCTTTAGAGTCGCAATAGCTCTTATACATCTTGAAGAGGTCGCCGGCAAAGAGACAGGCTTCGTCGCCACCCGTACCTGCACGGATTTCCATCTGCACATTCTTCGCGTCCTCGGGATCCTTCGGAATGAGGGCTATCTTGATTTCCTCTTCCAGTTTGGGCTGCAGGGCCTCGTTAGCGGCGAGTTCCTCACGCGCCATCTCCTTCATCTCCGGATCGTCTTCGTTGGCGAGGATATCCTTGGCCTCCTTGATGCCGTTGAGACAAGCGATATACCGTTTGCGGGCGTCCATGATGTCGCCCAAGTCCTTGTATTCCTTGGTGAGTTTTACAAAACGGTTCTGGTCGGCAATCACGTCTGGGTCGGTAATCAGCGTCGATACCTCCTCAAAGCGCGCCTCCAGACCATCTAATTTCTGTAATATACTGTTATTTTCCATTTCTTAAGTTGAGAGTTGACAATTGAGAGTTGACAGTTAATAGGTGAATTCTCCGAATTCGCTTTGGATGGTCAGGCTCTTCTTGCCTTCCTCAATGCGGCCAACCACCTGGGCATCAATGTTGAAGCTCTTCGAGAGGGCTATCACCTGATCGGCTACTTCCGGACGTACATAGATCTCCATACGATGACCCATGTTGAACACCTGATACATCTCCTTCCAGTCTGTGCCTGAACACTCGTGGATCGCCTTAAACAACGGTGGCACAGGGAACATGTTATCCTTGATGACCTTGCAATTATCACTTACGAAGTGCAGCACCTTGGTCTGTGCACCACCTGTGCAATGCACCATACCGTGGATCTCAGGCCGCAGTTCGTCAAGCAGTTTCTTGATGACTGGGGCATAGGTGCGGGTGGGGGAGAGCACCAGCTGTCCTGCATCCACTGGCGAACCCTCGACTGCATCCGTCAGCTTGTACTTGCCGCTGTAAACCAATTCGTTAGGCACAGCATGGTCGAAGCTCTCAGGATATTTCTCAGCCAGATACTTGGCAAAGACATCATGTCGGGCAGAAGTGAGTCCGTTGGAACCCATACCGCCGTTATAACGCTTCTCATACGTGGCCTGGCCAGTAGAGGAAAGTCCCACAATCACATCACCCGGACGGATATTCGCATTGTCGATGACGTCAGAACGCTTCATACGACAGGTGACCGTTGAATCGACGATGATCGTCCTCACGAGGTCGCCCACATCGGCCGTCTCACCGCCTGTTGGATAAATGCCGATGCCCATCTCGCGCAATTCTGCCAACAGCTCGTCTGTGCCGTTGATGATGGCAGAGATTACCTCTCCAGGCACGAGCATTTTATTTCGTCCGATAGTGCTCGACACGAGGATGTTATCCACAGCACCAACACACAGCAGGTCGTCGGTATTCATCACGATAGCATCCTGGGCGATACCCTTCCACACGGAGAGGTCGCCCGTCTCCTTCCAGTACATATAGGCAAGGCTCGACTTTGTACCGGCACCGTCTGCATGCATGATGTTACAATACTCAGGGTCACCGCCCAGTATATCAGGGATGATCTTGCAGAAAGCCTGCGGGAAGATACCCTTGTCGATGTTCTTAATGGCGTTGTGCACGTCTTCTTTCGCTGCACTCACGCCCCGCATCATATATCTATTGTCAGTCATAATCTTTTAAATCTGTGTAATCTGTGGCTTATTTATCCTTTCCGTGCCAGAATTCCCAGGAGGCGAAGGCCTGCAACAAAAGCATCTCGAGACCGTTTTTCACATCAGCACCATGCTCGGCACCCTTGCGCATGAAGAGCGTCTGGTCCGGATTGTAAATCAGGTCATAGAGAATGGTGTGGTTGTCCATCGCCTCATAGGGCAGCTGCGGACACTCCTCCGTATGGGGATACATACCCACGGGCGTACAGTTCACAATAACGTTATATTCCTTCACCACTTCCGGCGTGATCTTGTCATACTGGATGGTGCCGGGCCGCTCGTATCGGCTGACGAAGACGGGTTCGATGCCCAACGACTTCAGTCCGTAGTTGATGGCCTTTGATGCACCGCCCGTTCCCAGGATGAGCGCTTTCTTGTGCCATTTCTTGTCGAGCATGGGTTCGATGCTCTGCGTGAAGCCGATCACGTCGCTGTTATATCCCTTTAGGATGGTGTTGTTCCCCTCGTGCTTGACACGGATCACATTCACGGCTCCGATGGCCCTGGCCTCTGGCGAGAGGGAGTCGAGAAACGGAATCACCTTCTCCTTGTAGGGGATGGTGACGTTCAACCCGCACAGGTCCGGGTAGCTGTCGAGGATCTCCGGCAACTGGTCGATGTCTGAGATCTCATAGTTCTCATACTTGGCATTGATCTTCTCATCGGCAAACTTCTGGTTGAAGTAGCTGATGGAGAACGAATGCCCCAAAGGGTAACCGATTAAACCATACCTGTCCATATCAAAAATACTATTTTGTTGCGAAATACATCGTACAGATGCCGAAGGTGAGGCGCTTGAAGCTGGCCTCGCTGAATCCGGCTTTGTGAAGGATCTCCACCATCTGCTCTCCCTGCGGGAAGGCCTCGATGGTCTTTGTCAGATAGCTGTAGGCGCTGGTGTCCTTCGAGATGAGTCGCCCGTAGACGGGCAGCACCGTGTGACTGTACACGTGGAAGAGCTGCTTCATCGGGAAGCTGACGGGTGAGGTCAGTTCGACGATGCTCAGGTGTCCGCCTTTTCTCAGCACGCGCTGCATCTCGCGCAGGCCGCTGTCAAGGCTGGCGAAGTTGCGGATGCCGAAGGCGGCCGTGACAGCATCGAAAGTCTCGTCCTGATAACTCAGGTGCAGACAGTCCTCCTTGTCGAAGGAGATGATGTCCTGCAATCCTTTCTCCCGCACTTTCTTCCTTCCTATCTCCATCATCCCCTCGCTGATGTCCGCTCCCACGAGTTTCTGCGGGTGTAACATCTCAGCGGCAAGGATGGCGAAGTCGCCAGTACCTGTGGCGATGTCGAGCAGGGTCTGTGGTTTGAAAGGTGCCAGCTGTCGGATGGCCTTCCGTCGCCAGCCCTTGTCGATGTTCCACGACAGGCGGTGGTTCAGCTTGTCGTAGGATGGTGCGATGTTGTCGAACATCTCCTCCACCTGCTTCGCCTTCTCCCCGTCATTATAGGGCTTTATCTCTTCCTGCTTATACATCCTTTCGGTAATGTCTTACCTCTTACCTCTCACCACTTATCTCTTTTCGAACGCTTTCAGCCATGAGCTGACGTTCTTCTCGATACGTGTGGCGATATCCTCATCGCTGGTTTCACGCTCGAAACGCTCACCCACGATATGCTCGTAGAGTTCGATATAGCGGTCGCTGACGCTCTCAGCATACTCGTCCGTAATCTCCGGCATCACCTGTCCGGGCTCGTTCATGAAGTTGTGCTCGATGAGCCACTGGCGCACGAACTCCTTCGAGAGCTGACGCTGGGGCTCACCCTTGGCCAGCTTCTCCTCGTAGCCCTCGGCATAGAAATAGCGTGAAGAATCGGGTGTGTGGATCTCGTCGATGAGATACACCTTACCATCGCGCTTGCCGAACTCATACTTCGTGTCCACGAGAATCAGTCCACGCTTGGCGGCGATTTCCTGTCCTCGGGCGAATATCTTGCGTGTATAGTCCTCCATCACGGCATAGTCCTCTGCCGATACCAGCCCCTGGGCGATGATCTCTTCCTTCGAGATGTTCATGTCGTGCCCCTCGTCGGCCTTGGTGGTCGGGGTGATGATGGGCTCGGGGAATCGCTCGTTCTCCTTCATGCCGTCGGGCAGCTTCACACCGCACAACTCACGGCAGCCGTTCTTGTACTCTCTCCAGGCCGATCCCGTGAGGATGCTCCGGATGATCATCTCCACTCGGAAACCCTCGCACTTCAGTCCGACGGTCACCATCGGGTCGGGAGTGGCCAGCTTCCAGTTCGGACAGATGTCAGTCGTGGCATCCAGGAACTTGGCGGCAATCTGGTTCAGCACCTGTCCTTTGAAGGGGATGCCCTTCGGCAGCACGACGTCGAATGCCGAGATGCGGTCGGTAGCCACCATCACCATCAGCTTGTCGTTGATGTTGTACACATCACGGACCTTGCCGTGATAAACATTCTTTTGTCCTGTGAACTGGAAATCAGTTCTTGTTAATGCTTTGTTCATATGTCTTTATCTTTAACTTCCTTAACTTCCTTAACTTCCTTAACTTCCTTAACTTCTTTAACTTCCTTAACTTCTTTAACTTCTTTAACTTCTTTAACTTCTCTATCGTATTCTTCGTAAGCGTTTACTATTCTCGTTACTAACTTATGTCGCACGATGTCCGAGCGGTCGAGGTTCACGATGCCGATGCCTTCCACCTTATTTAATATATGTAGGGCCTCGATGAGTCCGCTCTTCGCCTTCGCGGGCAGGTCGATCTGCGTCATGTCGCCCGTAATGATCATCTTCGTGTTCCATCCCATGCGTGTCAGGAACATTCGGATCTGGGCAGGCGTCGTGTTCTGTGCCTCGTCGAGGATCACGACGGCATCAGAAAGTGTCCGTCCGCGCATGAAGGCCAGTGGCGCGATCTGTATCACGTGCTTCTCCATCATGTCCTGCAGCTTTACCTGCGGCAGCATATCCTCCAGCGCATCGTAGAGCGGCTGCAGATAGGGGTCGATCTTATCCTTCATGTCGCCCGGCAGGAATCCCAGTTTCTCACCGGCCTCCACGGCAGGGCGGGAGAGGATGATCTTCTTCGCCGTCTTTTCTTTCAGCGCCTTCACAGCGAGGGCTATCGAGAGGTAGGTCTTACCCGTACCCGCCGGGCCGACGGCAAACACCATGTCGTTCTCCTTATAAGCCTCTATCAGCCGCTGCTGGTTTTTCGTGCGCGCCTTGATGGCACGCCCCGACATCGAGTAGCACACCACGTCGTCGGGCATCTCGTCACGCTGCTTTCCCTTCACGATGTCGAGGATGTCCTCGTCCTTCAGGGCGTTGAACCGCAGCACATGCTGGCGGATCTTCTCGGCCGTCTCTTCGAAGGCGGCCATCTGCTCCTCGTCGCCCAGCACACGTATGACATTATCGCGGGCCACTACCCGCAACTTAGGATACAGAGAGCGCAACATCTGCAGATGTACGTTGCCGACACCGTAGAATGTGACGGGGTCTATATCCTCTAATACAATATGTTTCTCGGTCAATTTGTATACAAATTTTCTATTTTGGTTGCAAAGTTACATTTTTTTTTGTAATTTTGTGCCCGAAATGAGAAAATTATTCATGAGATTAACAAAAAAGACATATTTATTAGGATTTGTAGCCGTCGTTTTGCTCCTTGCGTGCATCCGATGGACCTTCCCCTCCGTGGCCGTCGCGAGGAGTGTGGAGGCCGGCGTGAGGAGTGAGAATACTCAGGAGGCGGATTATCATACCTCACTCCTCACTCCTCGCTCCTCACTCCACAAAAAGCACCACAAGATTCGTTCCGTTCCCAACTACGCCGTGGCCTTCCCCGACACCAACGGCCTCCAGCTCACCGCCGCCAACCGCTGGGGTGTCACGCCCGTGGCGAACCGCGAGGATGCCGAGTCGCGCAAACGTGAACTCGTCTATGTCGGGGCGAACCCCTATTTCCACGTCGATCCGCTCTATTCGAGCATTCCCTATCTCGTGCCTCGTGCCGCCGTCTTGCTCCAGGACATCGGCCAGGCCTTCTTCGATAGCCTCTACGTCAAGGGTGTGCCCCTGCATAAGATCATCGTCACCAGCGTCCTCCGCACTCAGGAGGATGTGGTAAAGCTCCGCCGGCGCAACGGCAATGCCACGGAGAACTCCTGCCATCTCTACGGCACCACTTTCGACATCTGCTACAACCGCTACAAGACGGTCGAGAACCCCGACGGCCCCCGTCGCCGTGAGGTGCGCAACGACACGCTGAAGTGGGTGCTTTCCGAGGTGCTGCGCGACCTGCGCGAACAGGATCGCTGCTACATCAAGTACGAGGTGAAGCAGGGCTGTTTCCATATGACGGTGAGATGAGGAAAAATTAAAAAATTAAGAAATTAAGAAATTAAAAGATTAAATAATTCAAAAATTATATTCACTTAAACTTAAAGCATTATGAAATTAGACGGAAGAAGAGAAAGTTCCAACGTGGAAGACCGCCGCGGAATTAGTGGAAAAGCAGTCGCCGGTGGTGGTATCGGTGCAGTCATCATCGCAGCCCTATTTGCCTGGATGAGCGGAGGCGATCCCCTCTCGGCAGGTCTGCAGGCAGCCCAGGAGCAGATGGCCCAGCGCACGGAGACCGTCGATGAGCAGAACTTCACCGAGGAGGAGCAGGAGCTCGCCTCAGACTGCAAGAAGATCCTCGCCTCGACAGAAGACGTGTGGGGACCCGTGTTCGAACAGATGGGTGCCACCTACACCTCTCCGACGCTCGTGCTCTTCACCAATCAGGTGAACTCTGCCTGCGGTAACGCCACGGCAGCCGTAGGTCCCTTCTATTGCTCGGGCGACCAGAAGCTCTACATCGACCTGTCGTTCTTCACCCAGATGAAGCGCCAGCTGGGCGTCGAGGGCAACACCTTCGCCTATGCCTACGTCATCGCCCATGAGATCGGCCACCATGTAGAGTATCTGACGGGTACCCTCTCGAAGGCCCACGCCCAGATGAACCAGACCGACAAGGTAAATGCCAACAAGATCAGCGTGCGCCTCGAGCTGCTGGCCGACTACTACGCTGGTGTCTGGGCCCACTACGAGGACAAGATGAATCACTCGATGGAGTACGGCGACTTAGAGAAGGGACTCGAACTGGCCAAGGCCATCGGCGACGACTGGTTGCAGAAGAAGGCCCAGGGCCGTGCCACGCCCGAGTCGTTCACCCACGGCACTTCCGACCAGCGTAAGCGTTGGCTGAAGCGCGGCTACGAGACAGGTGACATGCGCACCTCGACCTTCAACGTACAGAATTACAACGACTTGTAGTAACCTCATTCCCCTCCTAAGTTAGGAGGGGTTAGGGGTGGTCTGAACAAGCGCCATGGCTGCGGATAGTCCCTCACCATGGCGCATCTCTTTTCCCATCTCTTTTCCCAAATGGCACGCATGGCACGCGGCACGCATGGCACGCTACATCATCATTTTCCCTGTCTTCCTATATACTGCCATCTGAATCCCCTCCGCTGTCTCATCGGCTGTTTTCTCGATCAGGTGATCCTTCATCAGCCGGCGCGTCTTACTGCGTGCTGCCCCGGCACTGCTCAGGTTGAAGCACCGCATCACATCCTCATTGGTGAACTCCTCCGGCAGGCGTGAGAACGCCTCGATGGTCTTCTGCCGACGCTGCACATTGATGGACGCCTCACGCGTCTTGTTGTCGAAGTAGTTCTCTGCCAAGGCTCCGAAGTAGTGTCGCTGGCAGGCATACTGAATATTCGTCAGCAGCTCGGCCAGCCGCCAGTCCACATCGTCCGTCTCGAACTCCCCGCACCAATAATCCCCGTCCTGATGCATCTGGTCCCAGTGGCGCATCACGATGAACGGCGTAGCGAAGTTCAGACCGTGGTAGGCGCAGCGCTTCAATAGCATCTCGTCTGCCCGCGAGTCGTTCTCCTTGGCGTCCTCCATCCTTCGCGCCGTCCAGTCATAAAGCTCATCGACGAGCTTCTGAACAGACAGCTCACCTTTCATCCTGTCGAGCTTGAATGCCCACGTTTTGAGTCGCTCGTCGCTCGCGAAGTCCACCCTTGCCTCGCGCTCCATCATCTCAAAGTTCGTGGCAGGCAGCGGTATGCAGGTCAGACGCGTGGCCAGGCCGCTCCCGAAGTTCTGCTCATTCACCTTCTTCTTCAAGGCGATAGGTGTGCCGGTGTAAATATAATTCCATGTCACGAAGAAGTCCTGGAAGATGGAGTCTACGTTCGAATAGGCCTGTCCGTCCTCCTCATTGTGGAAGGCTTTCAGCTCCATCGACTGCTTGTCGATCCACGAGCCGCCCTTCTGCACCGTCACGGTGTTGTCGAGCTCCGTGTCGAAGGTGAGCATGTGCAGCTGCATCTCCACGCCATCGACGATCTCCACCGCATTCACCATGTCCTGGATGAACTGGGCATTACTCGTACGGGCCGGATGCACCCTCACCACCACCTTCGGCTTCTTGGGCTTCTCCTTGTTCGCGCCCTTGGTCTTCATCTCCTCACGATAGGCGTTGATGGCTTCCTTGCCCTTCTTGTCAGCCGCGACGATGGGCGCAGCCAGCAGCTTGAACAGCCTCGTGGCGAACGACTTGCCACTCGCAGGATCGCCGATGATCAGTGTCGAGTTGTTCAGTCTTCTCAGCTCCTCCGGACGATGGTAGAACCTGTACGTACACCTCGTCATCAAGGTCATCATCAGGCCGCCGCCCACGAACAGCGCCGCCGGATACTGGTTCCTTTTCAGTCCCTTGCAGATATCACGGATCGGCGGATAATCCTCCATCATCGCCTCTATCTGCTCGCCCCATTCCCACAGCAGGGTATCTATTTCCCCTCCTAAGTTAGGAGGGGTAGGGGTGGTCTGAACCACCGCTGTCGGAATGCATTTCGCCACAATCCCTTGCATCATTTTGCTAATCCCTTTTGGCGGTTCCTTACAGGCTGACTCCACGATGCCCTGCATCTCCTGCTCGTCGAGTCCCATCCGTGGCATCACCTGCATGAGCAGCTTCGGACTGTTGTCGCAGATGGCCCTGAGGTTCACCGCCAGCTGATACAGCTTCACGTTCCTTTCCCCTTCCTGTGGCTCTCCGCCGTTCCTGTGCCACCATTCTGCAATAATCTCCCTATACGGCACGCCCCGGAAGGCCTTTTCTGCATCGGACTGACACGGACTTTCTCGGACTTTTTTCTTCGCGCAGCTTTCCCCTCCTGAGTAGGAGGGGTTAGGGGTGGTCTGATCCGCCTCACTATTCCCCTGCTCAGACCCCCTCTGGCTCCCCCTACTCAGGGGGAGAAACCCTGCGGCTGAATTGTCACTCCACGGTCGATAATGTTTGTTCGCTTTTTTCGCACCTTTCGGTACATCCTCCTTTCCCTGTTTCTCGCGCTCTTTCAATCTTTCATACTCCTTGGCGCTCTCTTCCTCCGTCAGCCCCTCCTCGAAGATCGCATCGTCCAGATACAGCAGCACATCGTCTGTCGCAGGCCCTGTGTACATCACCCGCGGCTGGTCGTGGGCGCTCGTGTCCATCTCTGTCTCGGTCACCGTCGCCAGCCTCACCTGGTTCTCCAAGATCGTCTTCCCCGGTTCCCGCCGGCACACGACGTGCAGTCCCCAGCCGCTCGACACCGTCAACTCCAACAGGCCGATCTCCTCCTTCTTCGCCAGCAGCCTTTGGGCGCTCTCCCTGCACGCCTCCTCCTTGCCGCAGTCGATGTCGTGGGCGAAGGTCGAGGCGCTGTGGCAGCAGCCTTTCAGCACCCCGTCGGGCAGCAGGTCGTTGTAGTTGAACTGTTTCAGCTTCGCCTTCGCCTTCTTGT
>JAEEGI010004519.1_pt1 | contig 32515 bp, 19 predicted proteins | sample 8958751 | NCBI WGS metagenome assembly JAEEGI01 (sample SAMN16246545, study PRJNA631951) | gut metagenome | biome: gut microbiome; feature: rumen; material: KS-attached | host: Bos | place: Iran: Karaj | collected 2018-10
GGAATGGCGAGCAAGGCTGGTGTTACCCACCTTGGTCCCGTTGTTCTGGTTGATGGCATCGCGCACCGTGTAGCGGAGGGCGAAGTCGAAGCAAGCGCTCTGAATCACAGTGTTCACCTTGGTTGCGTTGAGCCAGTTCTGCAAGGTGTTCACATTACCATCCCAGAGCTCACCCACCGAGAAAGTGGGGTTAGCAGCGGCGTTATACTCGCCCGTGTAGCTTGCCGAATAGCCACGCACCATGTCGTAGCGGAATCCTGCATAGCCCAGATCGTTGAGCAAGAAACTGAGGTAGGCTTTCACATTATCCCTCACATTGGAGCTCTTGTGGTCAAGGTCACGGCAGCCGTCCCAACCCTCGCCAGTGTCGTTATTGCCACTCAACGTTATACCGTGCTGGGTGGCCCAAGCCTTGGTTTTGCCACCATCATCGTCGGCACACACATCGGTCGGTAGGAGCTGATAGGTCGTTCCATTGTAGGTTTCGGCCGGGAAGTCGACCCAAGATCCGTCCTCACCCAGACTACTGCGGTGATTGATGACCACATCTTCGATGATCTTGGTGCCTTTTGCCTTGAAGGCATTAATCATGGAACGCAAAGCGCCCTCGGTTCCAAAACTGCTGTTATGGTTGAACCAGTAAACGGGCATATAACCCATCACGTTCCAACCCGTGTTACAGTTACCCGACTGGGGAACCCAGATGAGGTCGAAAGTGGATGATAGTTCATCAACTTGTTTCTCCATATTAGTCCACTGCGTGTCCACGTAGTTGTCCCACGAGAACCCTTGCAGCATCACACCGCCATAGTTGGCGGGCCAGCCCACTGCCGCATTGCTCATGAGCGGGAGCAGGGCTGCTGTTAAGAGTGATAAAAAAGTCTTTTTCATTGTAGTAAAAATATTTAAATGTTTATGTTCAATTCGCGTTTTCAGGCAACACCCAGAATGATGTTGATCAGAGCAGTCACGTCGCTCACGTTCACTTTACCGTCACCGTTCACATCGGCTTTCTGCTCGTTCATTTCCACAACCCCGAGAATCATGTTTACCAGGGTGGTCACATCACTCACGTTCACCTTGCCGTTACCGTCAATATCGCCGGGCAGGCCATCGGATTGGGCTACGATGAGCGTGCGCTCGGTGAGGTCGAGTGTGAGTTTCCACACACCGGCACCTATCTTGAAGGCTTTGGTCGAACCATCGCAGTCGAGTGGCAGCATGGTGCCCAGCAGCTCATCGGTCACCTCCAGGTCCTCTTCGGGAGTTCTAGCACCTATACGATACCTCGAGATGGTAATCCAGTCGGTAGGATCTTTTGCAATCTTCTTCGAGAAGCTGAAGTAGCTGTAACCAGCATTCTGCCCTGTGGTCACAACTGTAGCGGTAAAGGTATTACCGTCGTTGCTCTTCATCTTTACACCTTTGTTGGCAAACCAGCCGCCATTGTTGTTCACTTCGCCCATCACATACATCTGTTCGGGGGTAATGGGGTCTTCGTGGCCGGGAACGATGCCAATCAGGCCGTCGAGCGTGTAATAGCCGCCGTTCACGAAGTCGAGGTCGGCCGTCTGCTTGCCACCAGCCTTGCCATCGTTGAAGATGAGGAACTGCGGTATGCTATCGACGTTATAATTGCCATCGGTCCAGCAATATACCTTCTTACCGTTGGGCGCCACACCCACCTGTTGCATCTTGGTGCCGCTCCACAGTCCTGAGAAGTGGCGGTCCATGCAGTCCCAGGCATAAATGTAGGGAGTTGTAATATCATTGGTCTCGAGATAGCAGTAGAACTTGCCGTTCTGAGGCTCAGCCACAGCGGGTATCTCATAGTCGACATAAGGAGCATACTTGCTAGTCACATTTGAGTAGATGCTACAATCGCCGTCGGTCCAGGGGTAATCGAGGAATATGTTTTGCTTGATATTCTTAATGTCAGCCGTCTGACATGTGGGACCCGAGTAGCTATTGTTCAGTATCACGTTCACCGTTGCCTCGTCAAAAGTCTTGTAGTACCACTTGGCACCGCCCACATAGGTAAAGGGCAACTCGTTGATGACAGTACCGGGCCATGGGCGGTCAATGTAGTTCTCGTTAGCATCCCAGGCATAGAGGCGGCTGCTGTTGGGGTCTTGTGCCTTGACAAAGACAGTAACCTTGTCGTTGCCGGGATAAGGCGTTGCCACAGGATTGCCAGGCAAGATGCCGTTCTTGGGAGCATGCTGCCAGTCAAGCCCGGCCGACACGAAGTAGCGGTAGTTGGTGCCACTCTGCACCAGCTGGTAGCCTGAAGGGGTTCCGTTCTTGATGGCGCCACCCAACTGCAAATAGACCTTGCCCATTGTGCCTTGCACCTCTACAATGTAGCCGCCATTGCTCTCCTTTTGTTCAAGGATGGGACTCATGTTGTGCACACCAGCTGCACGACGCCCCAATATGCAGTTCTTGATCTCGTTCTTGTAGGTTTTCCAGTGCGGCATGAAGATGCAAGGAGTGCCAGGCAAGGCAAGAATGAAGGCGTTGGCGGCTGCCACATTATTGCTCACTTTCTGGTATCCGTCACGACCTGTGTCGTGGTTGTCGAGGAAGGTGATGGCCCAGCGGCTATAGTTGGCATCGGCGGCAAGTCCCTTGTCGTTCAGGGCACCCCAGTTGCCGTTGTTGAACGCATCGTTGATGCGGTATTTCAGGCAAAAGTCGTAGGTGCCACTCTGTATCTGGTCATACCATTTGGTTTCCTCAAACCACCAGCGGAGCACATCGGCATTACCGTCCCAGTACTCGCCCACCACAAACATAGGCTTACTTGTAAAGCTATACATGCCGGCATAGTAAGGTGCAAAGCCCTTGGTCTCGTCGAAACGGAAGCCTGCATAACCCAGTTCATGCAGCAGGTAGTCGAGGTAGGTCTTCACATTGAGCTGCGTGGTCACATTGGTGTGGTCGAGGTCGCGGCAACCATCAAAATTCTCACCGGTATCGGCCGCGCCATGCACCGGGTAGCCCGCTGCCGCACACTCGTCGCCGCTACAAATCTGTGTGTTGTTGACGTTATCCCACTCCACTTTGTAGAATCTACCGGGATTCCTGCCCTTCACCATCTCGTTGGCAAAGGTGACCCAGTCGGTCTCGCCATTCTTGTGATTCAACACGGCATCCATCAGGAAACCTGTGCCGCGCTCACGAAACATCTGAATCATCTGGCGCAGCTCGTTCTCTGATCCGAAGCAGGTGTTGTGATCAAACCAATAGACGGGGGTGTAACCCATGGCCTGAGTCTGGCCTGTGGGATCTACCTTGCCCGAGTTGGGAATCCAGATCAGGTCGAAAGCATCGCTGAGTTCGTCGATGTTGTCCATGAACAAGTTCCAACCGGTATCTTCATAACTGTTCCAGTAGAAGCCCTGCAGCATCACACCGCCATAGTTGGTGGGCCAGCCGGCAGCCCATGCCAGAATAGGCAAAAATGACAAGAGAAATATGGTAGAAAGCTTTTTCATTGCGTTTGTATTTTATGATAAAAAAGTTTCAATTAGTAATTAACTCCCAAATTTAATATTTTGATTTGTATTAAAAAATAGTATTATAAAAATAATTTATATATAATATACGCAATCGTTTGCATTTTCCTTCGAGGCAGCATGGCCTCAAGCCGCCAGGTTGACCGTCTATTTCATGGCGATAAACAAGGGAGCCCCTTACCTGTCAAGAAGCTCCCTCGATTTAAACAAACTTATGCTAATTATGCTTATTTCAGCATCTTAGCTGTAGTTTTCGAACCATCGGTGTAGGTAGTGACAACCACGTTCACGCCGTCGAAGGGCACGCTGCTCTCAATGCCGGCCAGGTTGTAGTAGCGCACCTGACGCACCGTCTTGGTGGCATTCACCTCATTCACGGCTGTGATGATGCTTGATGCCGACACGTCGATGGGCGATACCACATATTTTACAGTTCCCGAATAGGGCTTGTATTCCACCATTTGCTGTCCTGCTCTGAGAGTAGAGCCACCATCTGTTGCAGCAGCCTCTTCTCCATCGGCCAGACGAATTATTGCATGGAAGCTATAAGCCTGATTCACTTGCAAACCGGGGTTTGACTGCAAATCCCACTGCACCGGGAAATAACCATCCAGATCGCCCTCGTTCATGAATTCATAGTGACCATCTACATAGGCGTAGCTACCGTGTTTAGGCACATAGAATGCATTGTCGTCACCATACACTGCCCAAGTGATCTTGGCATATTCCTGCGGCTTGGGGGTCACAAAGAAGTAGGTATTGCGGTGCACATGTCCGAATTCATCGGCAGGCTCTTCGCAATCCTGAGTTCCAATGAAGTTGGATGTGATAAACACGTTGGGATCCATATAATAGTCGTTCGCTGTATTGCTCTCGGGCAGGGCCTGCAGAGCAAGGCGCATCTCGGGATTCACATTGTTGACCAGCTGGCCACGCACACTCTCGGCAGGCAGCACAAAGCCCTCATAGCTGCGCAGGATAGCTAACTGATCATCCTTGCTCATCAGCACGCCATTCTCAAGAACGCCAGGATACTGAGTCGAGAGTGTGAGTTTCACCCAGTTGCTCTGGTCATAGCGGTTCTTACCGGCCATGAGATTGGTGCGTTGCAGCACATAATCAATCTCACCATCTTTCTGGATTGACTTCTCCACATAGGGGGTGGTCACGAAGTTGTTCAAGTCCTTGCAGTAGAGTGCACCATACATGATGTGTGTTACACCATCCACCTCAATTACTGTCTCAGCGTTGGGGTCGAACCACACGCCCACGATGTCGTCTTCGATGGTGTAGACGGGGCCGTTCACCACACCGTTGCGAATAATGTTGCTCAACGAGCGGCCCAGCACAATCACGCCACAATAGTCGTAGCAGGCACCGTTGCTATAGACAAAGTCGCCGGTTTGTTCCTTTGCTTCCGTGGTGCTAGTACCAGCATAGTAGTCGTGGTTCATGTCGCTGTGCTCATATTCATGATTGTCGTCAATGCCGTTGTTGAACAAGATGCCACCATTGGGGTAATTTGTCACACCTGCAGCGGTGAGGTCGATGCGCCACACTTCGTAGCCATCCTTGTCATATCCCACCATCTCGCACAATGCACCAGGATAACAGGGATCACCCTCGTAGGGTGCTGGCGGTGTGAGTATGTCATGATTAACGCCCTGATCATCGGTATACCAAGCATGGCAGAACACGTGTGCCCAACCTGGTGTGTTGGTGAAGTAAGCATAGTTGTGGCCTTCAATCATCACGGCACACTCGGCTGCTTCTTGTGCAGCAGCCGTATAGTAGTCGCGAGTATAATCTTCCATAGTGGTGCCTGTGGTGGGCCAAGTCAAGAAGATTTCGCCCGAGCGGCGCCAGTTGATGTCGGTCATATTAGGATCGGTTTCAGGATAGTTTTCAGTGCTTGAATAGTCAAAGCCGTTACGGGTAAACCAGAAGTCTGCAATAGCATTACTCACTTCCCAAGTCCACCACTCGCGACCGCCAATGGTGACTATAGTCGGGTCATCGCTTTCTGGAGCAACGCTCAAATATAGGATTCGGCGATTTGTAGCAATCTCGTGGCGTGACGGGCGGTCAACATGAATATAATATTCATTATTCTTATCGCGCTCCTTGTCATAGGCCCAAAGCTTGGGATTAGTGACATTGCTGGTCTTCTCGAGGTGGATGATGACCTTGCCGCTTGCCACGTCGGCCATGGGATAGAGAGCCACGGTCTTTGCAGTAGGATTGACCACCACACGATAGTTACCGGCTGTGCCAGGATCCATCTGGAAGTTCTTCGTGCTTCCAAGCAACAGAGCGTTTTCAAGCACAATGCCGATTTCCTCGGCGGTCACTTCCCAATAATCACCCAGTGCATCAGCACCCAAACGGTAAGCAGCAATGCTGCTCCAATCAGAGTCACTGTTTGAGAGTTGCTTGGTAAACTGGAAGGTGTCGCCTGCGTTCAGTTCAACGCCAGTGAGGGTGTAGGTAACGCCATCGGTACTGATCATGGGCACACCTGCATTGGGTTTCCAATAAGGACTATTGCTGTCGCCATAGTACATATACAGGGCGTCCTGAGCACGGGTGATGGTCACCGTCTTGGCAGGCAGATTGAGCGAAATGTCGTAGTAGGCCGTTTCGTCCATCATGAAGTTCTTGTCTTCACCGTCATAGATGAGCAGATTCAGCACTTCAGGATGCTCCTTGTCGGTCATAGCGTTGGTCACCAGCCAAGAGGTACCCTGACTTGCACTCGAGGTGAGGCGATAGGTGTTGAGCGTGGTCCAGTCATTTTCTTCGCTACCCAGTTTAGCGGCAAAGGCAAACTCTGCTCCATCAATAATCTGCACATTGTTAAGCGTGAAAATGCCATTTTCTCCGGCGGTCATCTTCAATCCAGCATTAGCAGCCCACGGATTACCTGCCACCTTGCCAATCACATACATCTCGCCCGTGTAGAGTCTAAGGTCGGTAACCTCCTCATAACGGTCACCCGAATCTTCGACACCGCTATAATACTTGTAGTAACCCACTTCGGCAGTCTGCTGAATGTTGCCATTCACGGTGCCCGACTGATACTCGCCATTGATGCTAAACTGGATGTTGATGGGCGAATATATGGAATTAATAGTGGTCTTCCAGTAAAGATTACCATCGGCAAGTGTTTCGCTCACAGTAGAAACATTACCGCCACAGACGGGGTCTTGATTCCACTCGCCATTGAGAGCCACATTTTGGGTACCTGTATTGACGTAAACATAGACGTTAGGTGACGTCTGCGGATTACGCACATTGTTCACGTAGATCACGTAGTTGTGGTGCACCTGCTGCTGCTCGGTGGGAGGGGTAGCCTCCATGCGGACAACGCGATCTTCCTGATTGGCAGCCTCGCTATCGTAGGTAATGTAGAGGTCGGGCTCTGTCCAGTTAGTGATGTCGGCTGTCTGGTTTTGACTGTTGTGACTCACAATCACATTGATGTAGTCATCGGCCTGGAACGTCTGTTTGTACCAGGTTTCGTCATTGATTGTCTCAGTCTCAGAGGGAATGTTACCCGGGAAAGCTCCATTCAACTTGTTCAAATCCTTATCCCATACATAGAGATAAGGTGTCTTGCCATTCTTTTCAATGACATGAACGGTAAAGTTTTGAGGAGCGGGCTTGGGAGTAGCCTCGTTATAATAGGGCTGCTCTTTATTTTGCATATTATAATCGAAGATAATATAGCGGTCGGCTGTGATGTCAAGAATGTCGGCGGTCTGCACGCCAGCATTGTTGTGAATAATGACATTCAACTTATCGATGCCGGTGAATGTTTCATACCAGTATGTATAACCATTGATTTCAGTGGTCTGGTTGAGAATCATCAGGTTATTATTGACTTGCTGGCCTGTAGTAAAAACACCTTTGGGTTCCTTTTTGCTCTGGCCTATATAGTACCACGCATACATGTAAGGCACAAAACCTTCGGGTGCATTCTTTGTTGCCACATAAATGGTGAACGAGCGGTCGGCATAGGGGTTATAGTCGATGTCGGTGGCCACATAGCTGGTGCCGTTCCAATAATAGTAATAGGTCTCACCATCCTGCAAGGTTGCGTTGAGGGTGCCCGAACCGGCAATATTGGCAGTGAGTGTAGAAGTGCTGCTCACCGTGCCTTTGTACCACACGCAATTGTGGCCATCTTCGGTAGTCATCGCCTCGCCGTTGAGCGTAGGAGCGGTAGTGTCATAGACATAAACCGTGGCAGTCTGCGCAGGTTGATACTGAACCTTGCCTTCGGGCATAGTGGTAGAAGCAGTGTAGGAATGAGTTTGACTATTATACACAATGTAGTAGTCGCCGGGTGCTATGCCAGTGATGTTGGTAGTTTGTGAAGTGTTGTCACCCAAACTTACTATGGCATTGATAGTTGAGGCTGTAGTAGAGAATGACTTCACATACCAAGTCTCACCAGCATCCGATGTCTCAGTAGTGGTCATCTGAGCACCAGGGAAACCGCCATTGAGATCTCCAGTGCTATCCCAAGCATAAAGGTAGGGTTGCTCATCATAATAGTCTATCACATGGATGGTGTAGTTCTTGGGAATCTCGGTGAAATTGGCGGTTGCCGTCACATTGCTCGACTCAACCGTCACCGTGACTTGATTATCGTTTTCAGTATAGGTGTTTGTGCCCGTTACCGTCCAGCCGCTGAATTGATAGCCATTGGCAGGAGTAGCTGTCAAAGTCACTGTATTACCTGTCACCAAGTCGGATGTTGAGGCAGGTGTCACCGTGCCACCCTCAGCAGGCGATGCCACACCCGTCACAGAGTAAGAGTCAGTCACCGGCACTGAGGTTGGATAGGCAACATTGCCTATTTGTACATTCTGATAACAGTTGGCAGAACCCGCAATCGGGTAATAAAGCCCCCCTTTATGATAGGTATTATCACTCGATTCATTCCAAGGATTATTGGTGGAAGTTGCATCTTGGCATCGATTCAACTTCATTCCTGTTAGACCAGTATAATCACCTTTCCACACATAAATGTTATTTCCGCCAAGATTCATCTTTCCAACAGGAGTAGATTCCAATGCAGTTCCTGGCCACGTGGTACCACTATTATTTCCCCATGCATGCACACGGGTTACAGCCCCATCGTTATTCCACCATGAATCTCCTGCATACTTGTCAACAAAGACAAACGAGTTGTAACCCTTCACATCAGTAAGATCCACATAGCGACCATTACCATTATAATAGTAATACTTTGTACCAGACACATTTGTAATGTCATCAGTTTTACCTGCATAGTTACCATCTGTGTCAAAGATAATTGAACAGGAATTGACCCCCTCAAGAACAGTGTAGTACCATGTAGTACCTTTATACTCATAGGGTGTCATTGCAGCTCCACTGCTCACATTGGTTGCGGTTTCACCCCAATACTCCAAATGTGGGACTGCATTTGCATTTGTTCCGTAGACCCAGATGGTTACATCGGCGGTGGCCTGTGGGGCGAGAGCCCAGAGGCAGAGCAAAAGCATAACCAGTCTGGTAAGACAGAACTTGATTTTTGTTAATGATTTCATTTTTTAATTAGTTTAGATTGTAGTTATGTAAATATAATTGAGTTTAAAAAGTTAAGTCTGCGAAGTGGATAAAAACGCAGTCATTTGCGTTTTGTGCGCAGAGCGCACAAAATTAGAGACTTAGACGCTTAACACGTGCAAAAACCACAAAATTTTCAACTAAAATCCATGCAATCGTTTGCAAAAGCCACTTTTTGTCAACAAAAAACCAGTAAACATTTAAGCCAAATCGGTCATCAGGAACATGTAGCGTCCTGAAAAAAGTTTACAGATTAAAACTCTCTCATGTGCAAATGACGGGTGATGTAGAGCCGTCATCGTTGTTGCTGAAGTCTGCCAGGGGCTCGATGCCCCTGCAGGCTTCTGTGACGGTCTGACGTGTCGCCGCCATCGTTGTTGCGGTGCAAATTTAATCCAAAATGTTGACATCTTCATAATACGGGTAATAATTTTTCCAGAGCCTGTGTGTCTCGCATCCGGTTCTGTACACATGCTCCGGGGTGTTCATGTTGAGGCTGAGGTGCGGCCTCTCAGCGTTGTAGAGGAGAATGGCCCTGTACAGCCGCATGCCCAGCCCTGTCATGGAGACTTCCAGCGGGTACAGGTACTCGTTCTTGACGGTGCCGTTCACGCGCTCAGCGATGGGATTATCCCTGGGGTCGCCACTCTCGGTCATGGAGATGATCATGTCATGCTTGCGCATCAGCTTCACATACTGCATCGAGCAGTATTGCGAGCCACGGTCGGAGTGGTGGATGATGGGCAGGTGGCGGTACTGCGGGTTCCTGCCCCTGAGTGCCATCTTCAGGGCCTCGGCGGCGTTGCCGGTGCGCATGTTGTCGGAGACTTTCCAGCCCACCACCATCCTCGAGTACACGTCTGTGACCAGGAAGATGTACCTGTTCAGGCCGCCGACGCACAGATAGGTGATGTCGGTGACCCACACCTCGTCGGGCCTTGTGGGCACGAGCTCCTTTACGGCGTTGGGGTATGTGTGCAGGCCATGGCCGGAGAACGTGGTCCGCTTGTGGCGCCTGCGTCTGCGTACCAGAAGCCCGGCCTCGCGCATGATGTCGAAAAGGCTGTCACGGCCCACCTCTATGCCGCAGTCGCGCTCCAGCATCACCTTCAGCTTGCGCACGCCCATCCTGGGATGCCTCCTGCGTATCCTGCGCACGGCCTCCAGTATCCTGTCTATCTCCACCGAGGACTCGTAGCCATGACGGAAGCCACGGTAGTATGCCTGTCTTGAATAGCCAAACAGTCCGCAAGCCTCATCCACCGTAACCCGGGGATGCAGCTCGCGTAGACGGCTCACTGTTTGGCTCCTGGTTTTTTTCTTATCGGGATCTTGAGCTCGTTCTCGGCGATGTCGATCATTATCTCCAGCCCCTCGATGCGCAGCCTCGCCAGCTCGAGCTCCCTGCGGAGACGTCTGTTCTCGTGCTCCAGGCTCTCGTTCGCTCCGGATACGGCAGGCAGTTCTATCTTTCGTCCTTTCATGTCAATCAGTCTTTTTGCGTTTGGGTCCACAAAGGTACGAATCCAATTCATAATTAGACTGTTTCCACGTAACTTATATTTCTCAATAATTTTCCGACGGTCTATGTCCGTCTCGCAATACTCCTTGATTATGAGCATCTTCTCGTAATCCGTCTTTCGGTTGTCTGGTCTCATAATAATACTGTTTTTTGTTTACAACTTTGTAAACCCATTTCAGGACAAGTCAATGGAGGGGAAGCGTGGGAAAGATGGGAAAGATGGGAAAAACGGGAAATTGTGGAAATTTGCGGATTTGGGCGGCGGACAGGGCACGCCCTATCCCTACATTTTGACAGTGATTTCGAAGACTCGGGATGGAGTGGATGCATGGGAAAAACGGGAAAAACGGGAAATTTGAGAAAAACGAGAATGATTCTTAAAGGGCTTGGAGAACTTGGAGAACTCGGAGGGCTTGGAGAGAATGGCGGGCTTGGGAAAGATGGGGTAATAGATGTTTTCATGTTAATTCTTATTTGGACTCATGTAGGCAAAAATAATGGATGTAGAGCGTGAAAGAAATGACAATTACACACATGATGTTGGGTAAGGGAGGTCTCGTTGTATTTAAAAAAGGTGAAAAGGAGGCATTGCACAAGCCAAAAATTGAGATAAATCGGAAAAAAATCATTTACTTTGCAGTTTGATTGAAGGATGGGTGCAACCCCTTGTGCGGTTGCGGCATCATAAACAAAACGAAAACAAACAACAAAAACTGAATATGGCACAAAAAGAAGACGTTTTCAAGAAAATTGTATCGCACGCTAAAGAGTATGGGTTCGTGTTCCCTTCAAGTGAAATCTACGACGGCCTCGGCGCCGTGTACGACTACGGACAGAATGGCGTGGAGTTGAAAAACAACATCAAGCGCTACTGGTGGGAGTCGATGACACTGCTCCACGAGAACATCGTGGGCATCGACTCGGCTATCTTCATGCATCCCACCATCTGGAAGGCCAGCGGCCATGTCGACGCATTCAACGACCCTCTCATCGATAACAAGGACAGCAAGAAGCGCTATCGCGCCGACGTGCTCATTGAAGACGAAATCGCTAAGATAGAAGAGAAGATCGACAAAGAGGTGGCCAAGGCCGCCAAGCGCTTTGGCGACAGCTTCGACGAGGCAATGTTCCGCCAGACCAACGGCCGCGTGCTTGAGCACCAGCAGAAACGCGATGTGCTTCACAGCCGCTACGAGAAAGCGATGAACGACAACGACCTGAAAGAGTTGCGTCAAATCATCGAGGACTACGCCATCGTCGACCCCATCTCGGGCACTCGCAACTGGACCGATGTGCGCCAGTTCAACCTCATGTTCAAGACCCAGATGGGCAGTAGCGCCGACGCTACGATGGACGTGTATCTGCGTCCCGAAACGGCTCAAGGCATCTTCGTGAACTTCCTGAATGTGCAAAAGACCGGCCGCATGCGTCTGCCCTTCGGTATCGCTCAAATCGGCAAGGCCTTCCGCAACGAGATTGTGGCTCGCCAGTTCATCTTCAGAATGCGCGAGTTTGAACAGATGGAGATGCAATTCTTTGTGCGTCCCGGCGAAGAGCTCAACTACTTCGAAATGTGGAAAGAGACCCGCATGAAGTGGCACAAGGCGCTGGGCATGGGCGATGAGAAATATCGCTACCATGACCACGAGAAGCTGGCACACTATGCCAACGCCGCCACCGATATCGAGTTCCAGATGCCCTTCGGTTTCAAGGAGGTGGAAGGTATTCACAGCCGTACCAACTTCGACCTCTCGCAGCATGAGAAATTCTCGGGCAAGAAGATTCAGTACTTCGACCCCGAACTCAACGAGTCCTATACTCCCTATGTGATCGAAACCTCGATTGGCGTTGACCGCATGTTCCTCTCGGTGCTCTGCTCCAGCTACGAAGAGCAGCAGCTCGAAGGCGGCGACACCCGTGTGGTGCTGCACCTGCCCAAGGCACTGGCTCCCGTGAAGTGCGCTATTCTGCCTCTGGTGAAGAAGGACGGCATGCCCGAGAAAGCACGCGAAATTATGGATATGCTCAAGTTCGACTTCGCTTGCCAGTATGAGGAGAAAGACTCGGTGGGCAAGCGCTACCGCCGCCAGGATGCCATCGGCACCCCCTTCTGCATCACTATCGACGGCCAGACCGTTGAGGACAACACCGTGACACTGCGCGACCGTGACACCATGCAACAGGAGCGTGTGGCCATCAGCGAACTGCCTCGCATCATTGGCGAAGCATGCAGCCTGAACAACCTGCTCAAGAAACTTGTGTAACAACTCATCAATCATAAAACCACAACGATAATGAGAAAATTCCCAATCATATTGCTGCTGTGCATGGCCATGAGCACCTTGTTCAGCGCCTGCTTCGAAAAGGACGATGACGGTTCTAGTAGCTGGGCCAAAGCCAACATGGACTGGCTCGAAGACCAGATGAAACTGAAAGATGATGACGGCAATGACTTCTATGAGGCAATCATAGCTCCGTGGGACGAGAGTGCACTAATACTGATGCACTGGTTCAATGACACCAACCTCACCCGCAACAACCTGAAGCCGCTCTACACATCGATGGTCGACGTGAAATACTATGGCCGCTACTACAATAACGAACCCCTCGACTCGTCGTATGCCCGCACCAGTCCGGCCGACAGCATATTCCGCACCAGGCTCAATAGCGGCATCATAGCCGGCTGGGCTTTGGCAATCACCAATATGCACATAGGCGATAGCGTGCGCGTAGTCATCCCCTACAACATGGGCTATGGCACCACAGCCTACGGTGCTATCAAGGGCTACACCAACCTGGAATTTGACCTGAAGTTGGTGGGAATACCCTTCTACGAAGTTAAACCTTAACCGACCGACACAACAACGAGGAGAACAAGACACAGATGGAATATGTGAACGCATTCCTGTCGATGCTCAATGCCATGTCGCCCTACCTGCTGCTGGGCTTCCTCATAGCAGGTGTGCTGCATGCCTTTGTGCCATCGCGTATCTATTCTCGTTACCTGTCAGGCACTGGACTCAAGTCGGTGACTACTGCTGCCGCGATAGGCATTCCGTTGCCGCTGTGCTCGTGTGGCGTGCTGCCCACTGCCGTGGCACTGCGCCGTGCAGGTGCTTCGCGTGCCGCCAGCACATCCTTCCTCATTGCTACTCCACAGACCGGAGTGGACAGTATTGCAGCCACCTACTCTATGCTGGGTCTGCCGTTTGCCATTCTGCGCCCCGTTGCCGCCTTGGTCACAGCCATGTTTGGCGGGCTAACGGTGGGAGCGCTTGAGCGCCAAGGCAAGTTCGACACCAGCAAGACCGAATGTGATGACACTTGCGCCACCGAACAAATTCCCCACAGCTTTGCAGGCCGAATCGCCGAATCGCTGCGCTACGGCTTCTTCGAAATGATGCAGAACATAGGCAAGTGGCTCGTGATAGGCCTTGTGATTGCCACACTCATCACGGTGCTTGTACCTGATGATTTCTTCCAGACCTATGCCCAGCACAGCTGGCTCAATATGTTTGTGGTGGTAGCCATCTCGGTGCCTATGTATGTGTGCGCCACCGGATCTATCCCCATTGCTGCCGCACTCATGCTCAAGGGGCTGTCGCCCGGCTGTGCCCTGGTGCTGCTCATGGCTGGACCGGCCGCCAACGTCGCCTCGTTCTTTGTGGTGAATCAGGCCTTCGGCAAGCGTGCCACCCTCACCTATATCGCTTCGATCGTGATTGGCGCCATGGGCTTCGGTCTGCTTGTTGACTACTGGCCCGGACTGCGCGAAACCTTCGTTCAAGCCATGCCACACATGCATCACAGTCACGCCATGCAGGCCGGGTGGTTCAGCCTCACTTGCAGCGCACTGCTCATTGCACTGCTGCTTGCAGCGATGTCGGCTAAATATTTGAAATCTTATCAACTTAATAAAAACCAAACAAATAACATGAAACAATTCAAGATTAAAGGAATGAGCTGCAATCACTGCAAGGCCAGTGTGGAGAAAGGACTCTCGGCACTACCCGGTGTGACCAGCGTGCAAGTGGACCTTGCCAAAGGCATAGCCTATGTGGAAGGCGACTGCGACCCGCAAGCCGCCATCGACAAAATCAACGAACTGGGCTTTGAATATGTGGAATAACCCCTCGGCGCAACCCCGATATTTCAACCTAAATAATTATCTATAAACCAAAACAATTATGAAGTATTTCAAAATCACTCTGATTGCTGCCATCGCTTCAGTGACCACACTGAGCGCCACGGCACAAGGAATCCCGGCCGGTGTGAACCGTGCCGACATGGACCTCACCGTTTCGCCCGGTGAAGACTTTTTCCAGTATGCTGGCGGTGGCTGGATGAAAGCCAATCCCCTGAAACCTGAGTATGCCAGCTACGGCATCTTCAACGACCTTGCCGAGAAGAACCGCGAACAATTGAAGGAAATCTTCGACAACCTGGCAAAGGAGAAGCATGCACGCGGCACAGTGGGCCAGAAAGTGACCGACCTGTTCAACCTGGCCATGGACAGCGTGCGCCTGAACCGTGAGGGCGCTGCTCCCCTGATGCAGGATCTTGCAAATGTGCAAGCCTTCAAGAAAGCTAACCTCACCCCGTTTATCGCTGACCAGCACCTGCACCTCGCCAACCCATTCTTCGGCATTGCCGTGGAGGCTGACCTGATGAACAGCGACATGAATGTGCTCTACATGGAAGCCGGCACAAGCGGCCTGCCCGACCGTGACTACTATCTGAACACCGATGCCGACAGCAAGAAGATTCAGCAAGCCTACATCGACTACCTCGTGAAGATGTACATGCTCGCCGGTTACAAGAAAGGCGACGCCAAGAAGGCCGCCAAGACGGTGTATGACATCGAGTATCAGTTTGCCCAGGCCTCGATGAGCCGTGCTGAAGCCCGCGACTACACCAAGCAATACAATATCTTCACCCTCGATATGCTGCAAGAGCGCTATCCCGCCATCAACTGGCGCCAGTACTTCGACCTGATGGGACTGCCCAGCACCAAGCAGGTGATTCTCACCCAGCCCAAGGTGATGGATGTAGCCCAGAAGTTGATGACCAGCCTCAGCGAGAAGCAAATCAAGGACTACGTTACCAAGGACGTGATTGGCAGTGCCGCCGGCACACTGAGCGACGAATTCCGTGATACCAGCTTCGAGTTCTACGGCAAGATGCTCAGTGGCCAGCAGGAACAACAGGCCCGCTGGAAACGTGCCATGAACTTCCCCAACTCCATGCTGAGCGAGGCTGTGGGCGAACTCTATGTGAACAAATACTTTGCTCATGGCAGCAAGGAGAAGATGCTCAAACTCATCGGCAACCTGCGCAAGGCTCTCGCATCTCGTATCGCAAGCCTCACCTGGATGAGCGACAGCACCAAGATCAACGCACTGGTGAAACTCAATGCCTTCACCGTGAAGGTGGGCTATCCCGACAAGTGGCGCGACTACAGCAAGCTCGACATCGATCCCGCCCTCTCGCTCTATGAGAATGTGAAGCGTGCCAGCTATGTGGAGACCCGTCGCAACCTCGACAAGATGGACAAGCCTGTGGACAAGGAAGAATGGGGCATGCCTCCTCAAATGGTAAACGCCTACTACAACCCCACCACCAACGAAATCTGCTTCCCGGCAGCCATTCTGCAATCGCCCTTCTTCGACGTGAATGCCGACGATGCCACCAACTACGGTGCCATCGGCGTGGTGATTGGCCACGAGATGACTCACGGATTTGACGACCAGGGACGCACGTTCAATGCCGACGGCAACATGATTGACTGGTGGACACCTCAAGACGCTGAGAAGTTTACGGCTGCAGCCGAGAAACTCGCTCAGCAATTCGACGAAGTGGTTGTTGTGAAGGACCTTCACGCTAACGGACACCTCACCCTGGGCGAGAACATCGCCGACCAGGGCGGTCTGCGCATTGCCTACGATGCCTTCCGCAACACCCAGCAGTTTACCGAGGGTAAGATGCTCGACGGCTTCACCCCTGCACAGCGCTTCTACCTGAGCTATGGCCGCATCTGGGCCGAGAACAGGACCGAAGAGTCGATCTTCCAACAGACCAAGAGCGACCCGCACTCGATTGGCCGCAACCGCGTGAACGTGACGCTGCGCAACATCGACACCTTCTTCGACGCCTTTGGCATCAAGAAGGGCGACAAGATGTGGCGTGACCCCGCCGACCGTGCTATCGTGTGGTAAACCTATATAACCTCATCGAAGAACGATTTTTATCGTAGACCTTAACATTGTGTAGCAAAAAATGTGAAAAAGGCACATTTTTTGCTACACTTTCGTTACAAATGATTATATTTGCACCGCACGTGGCTCATCACTTAGCATGAAACGCCACTGCAAACGAGAACTTTAACGATTAACAACCCATAAAAAAATTAACGACAATGAAAAAGATTATCTTCTTGCTGGTAGCCGCCCTATTGCTCGGCACTGGCACTATCGACGCTCAAAAAGCCCGTAAGAAGGGTAAAGCAAAAGCCAAGACCTCTATCGTGGCTAAACCAGGTGCAGCATCAGTCACTGCTTTTACCGGCACCTATGAGAACAGTTACAGCGACGGCATTGGCGGTATGGTAACCGACTACCTGGCAGTGGACTTTGACGAAGCCACCGGCACAGCTACCGGTACCTACAAGAACGAGATGGGCGACCTGAAGACCTTCAGCGGCAAGCTGCAAGGGGGCAAGCTGGTGTGCACCTTCGACGAAGATGGCGACACCTTTGCCACGATGCACTTCTACGATGGCAACACGCTGAAGCTCGAAGGCTTCACGGGCACTTTCAAACGCACATCTTACACCTATAAGGCCGTTGAGCCCGATGCACCCCAGGAAGTGACTCCCGCAGGCAGCGTGTCACTCGAGGAGGCTGCTGAGCAAGTGCGCCGCGCAGCCGCAGCTGGTGCACCTACCCCAACCCGCTAATCCACTGACAGACAGCATTATCGGTAATAGTTACCAAAAACAAGAGGCTGCCGATATAGCACAAGATAAGGAGAATGGCTTTGATGCCATTCTCCTTATTTTCATTAACACTCCAAGCAAGTTATCACAGGCATGGAGGCTAGCTTACTCGCAAATCGGTCATTAGACCGAGAAGGATTTACTCGCAACCAAACGATTTTCTATTCGTCGCCCAGAGGATTCTGGTCGGTATCGATGTTCAAGTTGGAGTTGTTGTTGAACTCGGTCAACGGAATGGTCAAAACCCACATGTAGTTTTCGGGGTTGGTTGTGGGACGACTGCTGAGTGTAGCATTCAAAGGCCATCCATCGGCAGTGCTGCGGGTAAAGCCTTGCTTGAGTCGCTTGATATCGTACACACGACCAGCCTCGCCCCAGAGCTCGATGCGACGCTGCAGGATGATTTCCTCGAGCAGTGAACCAGTCACATCGCTAGTGAGTGTGCCCAAGGTCTTGCCCGTCTTGGTGCAAGAATAGCTGGGATCACGCTTAGCCATGAGCTGAGTGAGGTATTGCTTGGCTTTGGTGTCGTTGGAGAGACGGCAGGCAGCCTCGGCTGCATTGAGATACATCTCCTCGACACGCATCCACACATAGTCACCAGTATACGGATTATTATAGGTCTTGGGTTCAAATTTCACCTGCTGAATACCCCCATAGTAAGTCTGCGTGCTATAAGCATTCTCATCCCACCAGGCACGACGTGCATCGGTGGCCGACATCTTGTTGTAGAGCGAGGCCGTGATTTGCTTGGGAGCACCTTGACCATAAGCGATACTCTGGCTCATGTGTGCGAAGAATGAAGCATAACCGCCAGCATGGTCATCATCGATCAGAGCACCCCACATCACATTGGAAGCAGTAGCATCGTTGAGGCCTATGAATGAAGGCACTTCGGCGATTGTCTTGCCGCTGGCAGCAATAGCAGCCTCAGCAGCAGCAAGCGCAGTGCTCCAGTCTTCTTTGACAAGTGCAATGCGTGACTTGAGTCCCTGCACAACACCGAGTCCCATGTGAATGGGATTCTGCTGTGTGGAGCCTGTGAGCAGTTGAAGGGCCTTGGCAATGTCGGCATCGATCTGCTGATAAACCTGCGCCACCGTAGCGCGGGAAGCACCCGTGTTCATTGCAAATGAGGTACCCGTGTAAATGGGCACACAAGGTTCAGACTCATGTCCCTTGTAGGTGCGGGCAAAGGTCTGTGCCAGCATAAAGTAGGAATAAGCGCGAATAGCGTAAGCCTGACCAAGCACGTACTTGTTCTGAGCCGATGTCATTTCGCTTTCTTTGCTAATGAGGCCGTTGGCTCTTCCAATCCAGGTATAATAGGCATTCCACAAATCATAAGAACGCCAACCAGAATATTCGTAACGACCCTTCACATTGTAAGTGGCATCGTACCAGAACCAGCCCGAACCACTAGCAGCCATAACCATGTCATCGCCCATCACCTCGGCCGTGAGATTGTAGGCACTGATACCAAAGCACTGATGCGCATTACTATTCGCGGTTGACCATCCGGCGGTGTGCATCGACTTATAGATATCGTTGACGGTGAACTGCGCATATTCATCAGCAGGATTGTCGGTACCATAGAGAATGCGATTAATGACGAGTGTAACGTCGAGCACATTCACCACGCCGTCGTTATTGAAATCGGCATAAGGTTCATATTGATGTTGCAGAATAAGGTTGATGATATAGGTAACATCAAGCACATCAATTTTATTGCTGGCATTGGCATCACCGATTTCAATGGCATCGCCTACCACGTTGAAGTCGCGCCATTGGTCCATCGACTCATAACATGGCTTGGCCCCGGGCAACACGTGCAACGTGCTGGTAGAAACAGGGACGCCAAAGAAAAGACCTTCACCATAATCAAAATCAGAGAAATGAGTGATCAAGCTATAGACATTCGTCAGATTCTTGCAATCGATAAAGGCATTATATTTAATGTAATTGATCGTAGGAGGAATCGTGATCTTCGTCATGTTAGATGCACCAGCAAATGCATTTTCGCCAATAACCTTTACCGTTCCAGGAATGAAGGTATTCTTACAGCCCACAAGTAACTTGTTGCTACTCTTTTCGATAATGGCATTGGAATTGTTACGGGAATCATAGGTAGCGTTTCCACTCTCTACCTGGATGCTTTGCAACGAGGGGCAGTAGGCAAATGCCATACTACCTATTTTATTGACCGAAGCCGGAATGGTGAGGCTAGCCAGACTCTCACAACCATTGAAAGCTGAGGATCCTATCTCCTCCAAGGAACTGCCAAAGGTTACGTTTTCAAGATCATAACAATTCCTGAAAGCATCATAGCCAATGTTGGTCAGTGAATTGGGGAATGCAACCGAAGCCAATCTGATGTTATTAGTAAAGGCATAATCTTTGATTTTCTTGAGCGATGAACCCAAGGTGATGCGATTCAAAGAGAGACATTCCTGAAAGGCGTAGTTTTCGATAGAATCTACCGAATTGGGGATGGTAATGTAGCTACGCTTCACATCGCCATAGAAGGCATCTTCACCCACGGAGGTAACCGAGGAGGGAATGATGGTTTTCTGGCAACCGGCAATGAGTTGGCTGGTAGCTTTCTCGATAATGCCTTTACAACTATTGCGAGAATCATAAAAAGCGTTACCACTTGCCACTGTCATGTTCTGGAGGTTCATGCAGTTGATAAATGCCTGCGACCTGATTGCGGTAACCGAAGCCGGAATTGAAATACTCTCGAGCCAAGCACAGCCTGCAAAGGCACGCACGCCAATGTAGTACACCGTGTTTGGTATCGACACCTGTTTCAAGCCCACGCAACCATAGAAAGCATAGTCGTCGATACCCACCACATTGTAGGTGGTTCCAAGGTAGGACACTGTTGCAGGAATGTTCACAGTCTCGCTGTAGCTGTTGAATTCACCTTGCGTCTTGTAGGTAACAACAACACCATCTGACTTTAAGTTATAGAAGATACCATCCTGCACAAAATCGAAGGCCATAGCAGAGTTGGCAACAAGTGCCAACAAGGCCAGTATTATTGTATTGCGAAATCGTTTCATAATCATCAGTTTTTAATTTCATGAAATGGAACAAGTTCTTTCTTTCTCAAAGGAACCGAAACCGGCTGCACCGGCTTTTGGGTAGCAGGTGCTGCCATGCTCGACTGGTTAACATCATAGATGAACTCGAACGATGCAATATATTTTGGGGTTCCGTTTTCAGCGAGCAGACCGTTTACATAATAGTGGTTACCATCTCGTGTAAAGCTGCAGTAATTGCCATAGTTGACTGGATCGTAGTAGAACTCATAGGTACCCTCGATAAGGTTACCCGACTCGACCGAGATAGGCTCGCCAGTGAGGGAGAGTGTGAACTCAATATCACCGTCATTAGCAAAATCCTCAGCGTAATCAAAGAGGGTCTGATAAGGTTCGACCAAACGGTACTTCACCTGATTGGCGCCCACAGCCTTCATCACCTGAACAGTACACTCGTTACCGCTTGTTTCAATCCTGTCAATGAAGGTTGCGGTACCGGCATACACCCAATTATCACCGACTGTAACCGACACGGTGGTGGACAGAATCTGCTCGCCATACTCGGGATTGGCGGTTTCGGCATCGGCAGCCGAGAGGGAGAGTGAGCAGGTGTAGGTTGTACCATACTCCATAAACTGGAAAGGCACATCAATGTAGGCTACGCTTTGGCCGTCGGCAAAGGTGACAGTCTCCATTTGCAGCGGAGTAATACTAATATCGTCGGCACTTACCATCACCTCGGTCGTATAGGAGCCCTGGGTATTGCCACGAGTTATGGCCACGGGAACAGTTACACTAGAGGTGCTGACATCCACTTGCTGTGACGACTGCATGAAAGAGATGTTAGCCCCCTGCATGTCGCTCAACACAAGACGAAAACCAACTGCGAAATCACGAATTGCCCAATCGGCCTTGTTGCGGGCCGAAACACGGCACATCGATGCAGGTGAAAGAGCGCTACCGCCTCTTAACACGCGATAGGTAGAGCCATCTCGTCCCCACGGATTGGAAGTGGGCATATCCTGTCCAAAACTGCTGTAACTGAGATAAGCATCCTGACACCACTCGGCCACATTGCCGCTCATGTCGTAGAGACCCAGTTCATTAGGCATCTTGGTGGCTACGGCGTGGGTGGTTTCATAGGAGTTGTCGCTATACCATGCATTGGGATTGGGGCTTGTGCCACCAGCATACATGAAGTCGTTGCTGTACTGTCCACCACGAGCAGCATACTCCCACTCGGCCTCGGTAGGCAAGCGGAAGTGCCGGCCCGTGAGTTCGTTGAGCCTGTAAATGAAGGCCTGGCAATCGAGATAGGACACCATCTCGACGGGACGCTGCATGTCACCATCGAAGCGGCTAGGATTATACTCCATCACAGCCTGCCACAATTCCTGGGTAACCTCGGTAGCACTCATTGAGAAACTTGCGACAGTGACAGGGTGAGCCGGCTTCTCGCTCGACATGGCCTCGGAGCCCTGCCCATCGGTAGCGCCACGCGTGTAGGTGCCACCCTGAACAGGAACCATGACGAAGCTCACACCATTCACAGTAACAGTCTCGCCAGTTGCGCGCTGCGGCACCTGGCTCGCACTTTGGGCGCTTGGTTGGGCGCCTTTCTTGTCGACAGCCGGTTGCGAAGGCTTGAAGTCGGGCGCATCGATAGTCATAGGCTGATCGAAGCGTGCCGAAGTGTTGCGTTTCACATCCTGCTTCTTGTCGACAACAGCCGACGCTGCACCTGGAATGCTCAACAGCAATGCCAGGGTCGCCAGCATGAAAATGAGTCTTTGTTTTTTCATTGTCTTGTCGATAGTTTTTTGAGATTATTAATGTTATTAATTAGTTTAAGAGTTTGCTAAAAAGTAATAGATTCTCATCGGTTCCATAGACACATCTTTAAAGGATAAGCAGTAGAACACTTGATGGCATAAAGTCACTAATTTGGCAAAATTAATAAAATAAAAAGTATTAAACAAATTATAATAAGTTTTTTTAATCAAAAGAGAAAAGCGGGAAAAGCGGGAAAAGCGGGAATAGTTTTCAGTTATCAGTTGTCAGTTGTCAGTTCTAGCCGCTCTAGCTGTTCTAGATGCGCAGAGGGGATGGAGGGGAAGCGCGGGAAGGGTGGGAAAAATGGGAAAAGCGAGAATTTGCGGATTTGGGTGGCGTACAGGGCACGCCCCCTACACGGCGCGGAAGGGCGGATAGGGCACGCCCTATCCCTACATTTTGACACGAATCTGTTGGTGATAGATGGGGACGGAGGGGATGGATGAATCTTTTGGGAAAAAGGGGAATGTAGGGAAAGACACAAAAAAGGGATAGTCTCCCGACTGTCCCGATTCCTTGAATACACAATTATCTATAAAACAACTATTTTGAATGTTCAGTTTGAAATGACAGATTGCGCATATCGAATGAACGAAAACTACCCTGCGCAAGTAAGTCACGGCACAAATATACAACAGATTTTTTAAAATGCAAGCATTTTCATTAAAAAATATCATAAAAAATAAGAAAAAAGTGAGATTTTAATGGTTTTCGGTGGTAAAAAACAGTGTTTCATTAGAGATTCAAGGGTCACATCAAGGTTTTCGGCACCGCTTGCGTGCCACCCTACCAAGAAGCCCCAATCGCCCGGTTGCAAACTATGGCTTGCTTGTGAAGATGGTGGCAGGCAGGAGGAGTGTTCCGCTTTCGACCTGCCCCTCGATCACGAGACGGATGTTGCGCATTGCGGGAGCAACCACAGGAATGTGCAGTGGCGTGTTGAGGGGTCCCTGCACATGAATGGAAGTGACAGGAAAGCCGTGACAACTTGTGCCCCGCTCGCCCAAGAGCCTCAGATGCAAATGGGCTTGAGAGGCAAAGACATTCCACACCAGAGAGTGCACATCGCGACGCATGAGGGGATGGAGCAAAACGGGATGAGAGCGATAGAGAATGGTGCACTGCTGGCAAGGTGCCTCATGCGTGATATCTAACACGTTGCCCTGTGCATCGATGGCGAGTGCAGTGGTGTCGCGACTCCAGAGCTGTGCAGCCTGCAGCGATAGCCTGGTGGTGCGACCGTGCCTCATGAGCAATTGCAGCGAACTGTCGGGATGACGCATCCACAGTTCCTGTTCGGCCGAATTCCATGCCAAATGGGTGGCAACGCAATGCTTGAGATGTCGGGTGACAGTGCTTCCACTCAGGTCGCACAAAGCGCCCTTATCGGAGATGAACCACACACAACGCTCACCTTGAACTGGGGTCACAGCCTCACTGATGGCCATATTGAGAATAAGCCGAGCCTCGCCGTAAGAACCCGCCGCACTCTGCGGCAAGGCAAAGATGCCACTGCGGGTGAAGGCATAGAGAGGGTATCGGCCCAAACCGCCTGAATAGATGGGTTTGCTGGCAGCAGCAAGAGCCGTGATGTGACAACCGGTGATGTCGTGCGTGTTCTCGAGTACAAGCGGATTGGAGATGGCATGAGCGAGAATGAGTCCGCAGTGTTCAACAGGTGTGGCCGTGCCAGCAGGCGGGATGGTGGCAGTAGCAAGAGAGAGCGGATGGGCCGTGAGCTGCTGGCTGACGGCAGCAGCGATGCCCATGTGTGTGACCGGGGCGAGGTCGGCCTCCCATGCGCGAGTCGTGCCCGAAGCCGTGACCTCGACGCGCATGCTGATGGCCTGAAGATGCGGGGTGCTAAGCACGGGATTCAGGCTCTTCGGAGTGAAAGGCAGATCATGGTGACGGACCAGGGTGCAGATGCCATCGGGTGTGAGCAGCGTGATGGCGGTTGCCACATGGCAAGACTGAGAGGAAATGGTGCCTGCAAACAGGGTGACGGGATTCCACACATCGATAGGCAAGAGAGCGCAACCCCCGGTATAGATGCGGTCGTTGTGCGCCAACGTGGTAGCAGGTGCAACGTGATAACGGATGTTGCGCTGAATGGCGTCGAAGAAAACATTGTCGACATACTGCTGGCTAAGCGACAACGGCAGCACCCAGGTGGTGCGACCCGGAATAGCGGAAGTAGCCGATGCCGTGTGCTCGAGCGTGATGAATGCGCCCGTGGCAAGTTCGGCAACGTGTGTGGTGGTGGCAGCCAAACGCCACCGGGCATGGAGCAGCGCATGTGCGATGGCACCGCGTGAGCGAGGTTTTGGACCGAACTCCAGAAAATATCGACGCGTGCCCACGGTGCTGATGCTGCAGCGGTAGTCGAGGGAGTCGGGTTCAATGACAGGCGATGGATCGGTGACGAAGACATCGATAGCCTTCACGAGACCCAGCCACGAGTCGTCGACGCCTCCTGCCACCGTCACACCCAATCGGTAACAAGAACGGCTTGCCTGACAGGCGCCAAAGCCCGTGAAGCCACTGCTGGTGCTGGAGACCTCGACCGTGGTGCGATAGTCGGCGGCAAGCGTATCGCCACCCATAAGCACCGGTGCGCTCACCCAGAGGTAGCGGTCGTCGAAAGCACGCACAGCATAGCGGCACAGCACGGGGGCAGAGAACAGGCCTGCATCGGCAGCACGGCGCGAAAGGCGTGTATGGGCACTGTCCGCAATGCGTGTGAGCGCCGCCACATCGGTCTGAGAAAGTGGCGCTTGCCAGTGGACATAAGGTGTATCAAAATCGTAGGCATCGATGTTCTCGGTAAACGGAGTAACCTCGGTAGCCGTGAGATGCAGCGTGGGAATGGCTTGTTCGGGCTCCAACAAGTCGTAGCCCGAAGAGGAGCGATGGAGATAGAGGTAGCCTTGCGAGGTGTCGATGACCAGAAAACGGCCCGATACGAAGGCAGCGCGCACCTCGCCCTGGGCAGTGACAACCTCGGTGCCATCACAGAGCACACGATTGCCACTCAGGGTGATGTATCGGCCATCATCGACGCACAACAGGCGCTCGCCCGGCCCAATCGTGGCAATGCTCACAGGAGTGCCCACCGCCTGGAGTGCATTTTCGCGCTCGCGGAGATTGAGGCAGTCGGCCGCCTCACCCGTGACGGCACTCTCAGGATTAGCTGGAGACGTGGCTCCTAAAAACGGAATTAATAATTGATTGTTTTTCATGGTACAAAAGATTAAAAATGGTGTATTGCTAACAAAAATAGTGGGAGAAAAAGGCTAATTTCATAGTAAAAACACACAAGTTTGAAAAAAAAGGATGAAAATATTTGGATTTACCGAAAATGGTGACTAACTTTGCACCGAAATCAGTAGTCTGATTTCAAAGTCAGAAGCGAAATTAGGTTCTATTCTGATGAAATATATATATGTTTTTATAGATTGTAGATTTTAAGGAGCCAGCGCTGAGAAGCGTAGGCTCTTTAATTTATACCCATATGATTCATACAGGTTTTATGGGAAAATGGGAGCAATAGAGCTATGCAGCACGCATGAAATCGGCCGGCCTGAGTTTGGGTGTGAGAGGGTTTTCATTAGCCACAAGCAGGGCGATGCCTCGTGACATGACAATGTCGTCGTGCTTGCCATCGACGGCACCATACCTGCCATTCTTCTTGAGTTCATACCAGCTATACTCGTCGATGGCCTCGTGGTCGTGCTCGATATAGAGCCTGTCGCGAATCCAAGCAATGAGCAGTGCCACCAGACGTGACTTTGAGTCACTGTTGGTATGGAAACCGGGCCGACGAGTGCTTCTCAAATAGACATTACTATAATGGTGCATGATGAATTCAAGCATGCCACCGGGCGATTTGCTCTCGCCCTTATCCCTGTCGAGCGAATTGCTCTCGAAGGCGAGCAGAGCGTTGTCGTAATAGGTGGCGAGTTGTGCCGCCTTCCAAGCAAGCTGGTCGTGGTCGATGTGTCCGCGCCATTGCGCCACCACCTCGGGCTTCTGGTCGCGGTCTTCCTTACGGTCGAGCACGGTGATGACCGAGAAGTCGGCCTTGTCGGTGCGTCCGCCAATGTCGACGGCAACCACATATCGCGACTTGAACTGAGACTTGACAGGACGGGCCCAGATCTTGAGGCACTTGGTTCCGTCGGCATAGGTCATGATATTGTGAAGCGAGTCGGGCGGATTGGAAACGATGTTGCCCGTGAAAATTGGCGGGCGGCAGTCGCATCGCATGGCATCGAGGCTCGAGAGGTCGAAGACACAGTTGCCCGAGTTGGCAAAAGCCTCGAGGGCGGTTGTGGGGAACTCGGCCATCATGAGGTGATGACTGGAATAGGCCTTGCGCTTGGAGTGATACCAATGAATCATCTCGAGGGTGCAGCCATGCTCGAACCACAGGTCGCGCTCATAGTCGTCGAGTGACTGCCACAACGCCAGCGGGTCGATCACCGGTTTGCGATAGATTTCAATCTCGTACCAGGGCACAAAGACAGGCTGCTTGTCGCTGACGTGACCGATGGCACTGAGCCACTCGTTGTGAAAGAAATTGCCCACACCATTGGCAGTGGATTCGAGCACAATCATGGAAAGCTGGCCCAGCAAAATGGTGCCATCGACCGAACGAATGATGTCGAAGGGGTCGTGGTGTGGACTCTGCGGCCAGAAGCCCACCTCGCTGAGGTGTGCCATAGCCACATCGAACCCCCGCACGGCATCTTCGCTATAGGCCGAACCCATGATGACAAGGCAGTCGCGCGGCTCGATGACCTGGGTCTGCCGGCTGCCCTCGAATGAGCGGAACCTGAGCGGACGCCCCTCATCGAGATACTCCTTAGGGTAATAGCGCAGCAATCTGGAGTACATACCCTTGATGGCACTGGATGTGTTGCGCTTGTGACCGCAAATGAGGCTATTCCAATTCTTGCGCAATACAATCTGAATCCAGGCCATATACATGAGAATGAGGGTGGAGCCACCCCACTGTCGTGCCTTGAGCAAGATGAGACGAATGCCATCGCCCGAACGCCGTTGCCGTTCGAGTTCGGCCAGCACACGGCGCTGTGGAGCGTTGAGGTGGAGTTTCACATTGCGCCCGCTCACCTTGTGGCGCACAGTGGCACAGGTGGCACACCAGAACTCGAAGTCGTAACGCAAGCGGGTGACGTTGAAGAGGTGCATGTCGTGAACGATGTCGCGGGGTTCGTTGGCGAGCATCTCGGTGGGAACAAATACGCGCCCCACCCCATCGACATCGACAGGGGTGCGCTCGCCACAGGCACCAATGCCGGCAAGAGGGTCGTAGCGGGTAACGAGTGCCTGATTTCGCCGCCGGTTTTCCTGCAGGAGCTGTTCGGCGGAATATTGGGGATGGATGTTTGTGTTTTTCATAGTAAAAAATAATAATCGGTGGCAAAGATAGGGATTGGGCATGATGGAAGAATATGGCGATTGCATATAAAGTTCCCAAAAACAAATGATGAAAACATCGTGAAAGCACGAAAAAACGCCCGCAGCTGTGATGCCACGGGCGTTAAGTCTCAGCAATTACATCAAGACACCAACATCAAAAATATGTTTTCACCGCAAAACGGAATTGCTCGATAAAGATTCTCTTGAATGCCGAAATATTGTTTTGTTCATAAAAAAGCAACATCGCTTTTTTATAGTCGATGCTATCGACTGTTCTGAACGATATCGGACAATAATTGTTGGCAATGAGAATCGCATTGCTGATGATTCGTGCAGCACGCTTGTTCCCGTCATTGAATGGCTGGATATAAGACAACAAGACCAAAACAAGAAGAGCCTTGTCGAATACATTGTTGCAAGAGTTAACCAAGTCACACGTCTGCTGCAAAGCTTCACGAATTTGAAACTCGTTCTCAATTGGGCGATAATTGGTTCCAGTGATGCCTACTCGCCGCGTGCGGATGTTACGGTCAATTCCCAAATCTCTTATCAGAAGGCTGTGAATGTCTTCAATGTGTGAAATTGACAGAGTCTCCAGATAATCGGGATTGGCAACAATAAAGTCGAGCGCTTCTTTATGATTCAGCAACATAATGGCCTCCTCTTTCGTTTTGCCCTGAGCAGTCTGCCGTTCTTTGAGCAGCCTTTCGGTTTCGAGCAGAGAGTAGGTGTTGCCTTCAATTTGTGAGGATTTCCAACTCAAGTCAATGCCCAAACGCTCCATCTCCTTATGACGCTGGATATCATTCAATTGAGAAAAGTGCTCCACGAACAGTGATTGAAGTCTATTCAATTCACTCATCTCATCGGAAGTAAATAAACTGCTATATCGGTGTAATGCCGGAATCAAACCGAAGTTAAATCCTTCCTGAACTTGACGCTCATCAACCTCTTTACTATAATACTCATCTAAATTAACCGGCAAGAACAATGGGGAAGCCGAATAACGTGTTGCTCGAGCCTTGCCTTCGGCCACCACATAATTGTTGCCAACCAATTCGCTCAGAATACGCTTGATGGTCGACAGGCTCATCTCAGCAGCAAAAGCCTCGCTTATTTGCTTTGACGAACATCCAGGATGTTGAATAATAAAATCTAAAACAGCTCTTTTTTTCATTGCTTTAATGTTTATTGGCTCACAAAGGTAATACAATCGGCTCATTTTTACAAGAAAATCGGCTCATTTTGGTCATAATTTGAGCCAATACTCACATTTTGATGATCTGATTCAAGTTTCTGGAAACAGTATGGAATCTAAAAAAGAGAGATAATCTGCACGTGCTTTCACGCGCGTAAGCACGAAAAAACGCCCGCAGCTGTGGTGCCACGGGCGTTAAGTCATTTTGAAGAAGTGCTGTTCAGTAGAGCATGGTGATTATTGTTCATTGCTGCTCTCGGCGGCCTTGATGAGGTCGACATTGAACTTCTCGATGTCGCTGAGCTGGATGTCGGCATTGTCGGCCACCGGGCGGTACCAGGGTTGCTTGGAAAAGTACTGCTGCAGATCGGGAGCCGAGAAACGATAGCCGTGACGTGCCCAAATCTCGTTGCGGATGAGGCGCAGCGTGGCTTTGTCGAAGCTGCCCAGCAACGACGGAGTGACCAACTGAGTCGAAGCCCAAGCCCACATACCCTGGCCGTAAGGCGAACTGGTGCGGGTGAGTGAGGTCACATTGTCGTCGGGAGCGAACGCCTCATTGTAGGCATCAAACTTACCATGCCACAGGTCGACGCCCTTGGTGGTGAGATGCATCTCATACTGTGCTCCACCAGCGGCTGTAATCACATTGCTGGGAATCTCATACATTTCCTCTATCTTGTAGGGCTTGAGGCTGCTCTCGCCGGACAACTGGCATTTGCCATCGGTAGAAAAGACGAACTTGTTGCCTGCATGGTCGACATAATTACCAGCGTAGATGGTGTGATAATCGTCGAGCATTACCTGTTCCAGACCGCCGTCGAATTGATAGAGCACGGTGTTCAAGGCGCCCTTGCCGTCATAGAACACGAGCACTTGCTTGCCCGCTACGGTGTTGAGCGTCACACGATTGCCTGGACGCAACAGGTATGACACATTCATCGAATATTCGTCGCCTGGCACATTCTCGGCAAGGGTGTATTCACCCGCCTTGGTTGTGGTCTTGAGAGCAAATTGGGAACCGCCCTCGTGCAAGGAACCGCCCACGAAGTGGATGGTGCCATCACGGTCGATGGCATTGGCGTGGTAGAAAGTGAAGCCATCGTGCCAGAAGGTGCCTTTCTGCACCTTTTGCGCCAGCATGACCGACGTTGTGGCCATGAGCATGGCAATAATGAGAGATATGCGTTTCATAACCGAGAAAAATTAATTCTTGCTTTAGACTATAAATGAGGGGCGAGAGTTTAATACTGGATGTAGTGATAATCGTTCTGGATGCAGATGAACTGGTCACCAATCTCGCGCAGAATCATGGTCGAGTAGCTCTCGGCACCATAGCGCACCACATAGAGTTCGAGACCGGCTTCGGTGCCCATCATGCAGTGGATGCTTGGAGCGATGCCGAAATAGTCGCCCTCGTCATCGACATGCCACACCGACTGGTGCGCCTCGGCTTCCTCGCCATTGAGTTCGGCATAATTGTCCCACGACGACACTAGTTCGCCCTCGGCAAAGCACACCACGCTGCCCAGCGCCACGCCGCCCTGGTCCTCGAACTGGACAGCATAGAACATGCGCTCGTTGGCCTCACATCCTGCAATCCACCTGATTTCCTTGATGGGGCGGTTTTCGTAACGGTCGGCGATTTGTTTCAGGAAATAGTCATTGCCCAGGCCCACAATCTGTTCGGGTTCTTTCCAGCGGCTGAACTGCAGAGGATTGTGGGTGCGCAGGAACGATTCCTTGACCACCACGGGGCAGGCCTCATGGCTCTGGTAGCCACGGAACATCTTCTTGGTGAAGCTGGGGTCGTTGAGTTTGTAGCCATAACGATACAGGTCGTTGTCATATCCCAGATTTCCCGTGAAAGTGATATTGCCGACATGCGGCTTGAAAATCATGCGGTTATAGGCACTAGCATCTTTCACCGGATCTTCGCAGAGTGCCACGAACTTGTTTTTAGCAATGTCGGGCTCCACAAAGATGGGCCGCTCGCGCAGGGTGATGTCGGTGTTGGCTTTCAAATATTTTCCGCACATGTTGAATTCTTCCCAACCCATGTCGTCGGGGTTATACTCGCGCGTGAGTTTGGCGCGTTTCAGGAAGGCCTTGGCCTTCGACTCTGGATAGTTGTTTCCCTGGTCGTCGAGGTAATAGGTTTTGAGGTCGTCGTCGGGCGTGGCCTCTTCAATCTCGATGAAGGGGGCTTTGACCGCCTTGCTGCCCTCAATGAGATAATACTTGTTGACGAAAGCACCCGTTCCAGCACTACCGCCCACAGTAACGAGATTGCCGTTGACGCTCATGCGCATCCTGTAGTTCTCGTGCGTGACCAGCACGGGTTTGCCGTTGCTGAAGGTGAACAGTGCACCCTCTTCGTTGTTGCCGTTGCGCACCCACAACTCATAATGGCCATCGCCGTCGACGTCCAGAATCTGATACTTGTCGGGGGTGTAGTGCACGGGCTGGTCGAAGTAGTCGTCGCTGCACATCACTTTTTGTATCGTTTCAATGTTTTGAGCCATGTAGGTGAGTTCTACAGGAGGGGCATCTTGAGCAGCGGTGCCGAGCGAGCAAAGCAACGCGATGCCGGTCAGTAACAGGGAGTTGGATTTCATAAGCCTTGAGTTATAATGGTTAATATTTGTTAATCAGAAAAATAAATAAACGTTGTCACACCAAATTTAGGAAAAAATAGTCATCGAGCAAAATTTTAAGAGACAAATCGAACCAAATGCCAAGAAAAACCTCAAAAGGGTGGCAAAATGCCTTAGAGGTTTAAAACTGTAAGCAAAAAGGGCTGTTTTGAGGAAGAATTTAGAGTAGAAAATGGTGTGGATGAGTTGTGGTGACGGAAGTTTCAGCGATTTTTATGCCGAGTTAAAAATCCTCACTATCAGAGGTTGAGCAAAAAAAATGTCATGATGAAATATTTTTTAATTATTAAAATTTGTTATTTAGGCCAAAAGTGTCTACCTTTACGGGCTCTTATGTAGTCATGAGAGAACCTTTAACAACTAAATTGAATGTAATCATAAACCTTTTTATAAGATGAAAAAGTTATTTTCTGTATTAAGTTTGTCCTTGCTGCCGCTATTGATGCAGGCAAGCGAGGCCGACCTGGTGATGCCCGAAGGCTTCGCATCGAGCAGTTCGGCGAAGATTCTTTACTGGGGATTCCTTGTAGTAGTGCTAGGATTGCTGTTCGGATACTGGCAATTCTCACGAGTGAAGAAACTCAAAGCGCATCAGTCGATGCTTGAGATTGGTAACGTGATATTCAAGACGTGCTCAACCTACCTCAAGCAACAAGGTAAATTCCTGGGAATCCTGTTCCTGTTCATCGGTGCAGCCATCGCG
>JAEEGI010004520.1_pt1 | contig 32510 bp, 25 predicted proteins | sample 8958751 | NCBI WGS metagenome assembly JAEEGI01 (sample SAMN16246545, study PRJNA631951) | gut metagenome | biome: gut microbiome; feature: rumen; material: KS-attached | host: Bos | place: Iran: Karaj | collected 2018-10
CAACGGCCACCGGCGGATCGTCGACCGGAGCCACCTTTACGTAAAAGTCTACGCCAGCCTGGAATTCGCCGTCATCTGCAAAGTACGTCACCTTGGCCAGGCCATTGGCATCTTTCTTGGCGGTAACTTCTACGTAATTCACGCCTTGGAAGTTCACAACCTTCGCGTTTACCTTACCATTCGTCTTAGCCTTCATGGTCAGTTCAGGATCATCCACATCCGCGAACACAATCTTTTCGGAATTCATTTCTACCCATATGGTATCCGTGAAGTCCTCATCTACATCTATAGTCTTCTTGGAATCGTTGAGCGTTCCCTGCAGGGCAGCGCCATCGATATCGGCAACATAATAGTCGAATTCCTCATCAATAACTTCCACGGTCGGAGGATCGTTGATGTCCAGGACGCGAATCGTGTACTGCTTCGTTTCGCTCTTGCTTTCCGGATTTTTCACCTCATAGGCATATATCGAGATGAACACATCTACGTCCTTTTGATAGCCCGTGGGCGCCACATAGGTAAACGTACCACTGACTTCATCAAAGTTAAGGAGTTCGCCTTCTTCCGGTTCTTCGACAAGCGTAAAGGCAATGGAATCACCGTCAAGGTCTTCTGCCAGGGTCCCGACGAATTTGAACTTCTTGGAGAACTTCAGCGTATCACCCTGATCAACCTCGAATATGGAATCCTTGAGGGTCGGTACATGCGGTTGATCAATCGGCTTGAAGACCATCGAGTGTAAAACTTTTTTATTGGTTTTAATTTCCGTCGCCGTCAATACGACTTTTAGCGAATCCGTTGATTTCGGGTTTGTCACCGCCATAAACAAAATGGAATCTTCCAAGGAGAGCGCCTTGGTGTCATTGTAATCGGTATTCACACCGCTTCCTGTGGGAGCAAGGTGGAAGGAAAGAGAATCCCCGTCCTCGTCATAGAATATATCGGAAAGGTGCAGATAGTATTTTTCACCCTCATTCAAGACAACACGAGTCGGAGCATCCGGAAACACCACAGGGAGATGTTGCGGGCATTCGTCGGCGAGCATCATCATATAAATTCCCACCTCGTTCTCCGTGCCGTACTTCTTGACTTGATCGCTCTTGTAGCTGAACTGGAGGCCTAGCTGCTTGGAGGCATTCCACTTCCACGTCGTTTCTCCCTTCCAGCCCATTTTCAGTTCATCGAAGGCGACAAACTTGTTCACCCTGGCGCCATTGGTTTTAGGGAGCAGTATACCGAAATAGTTATCGTCGTCGATATTATTCTGCTTGAAATCCATGCGAACCGGATTTGTTGCCGAATAATTCAGGCAGACACCACCATAAGACGAAAGGTTTGTAATTCTGGGTTCATAATCTTCGTCCACATTCCAATAGAAACCGAAACCAGCGCCACCCTTAGCACCTTCATCGGCACTAAACGAGGCCGCCATGTAATAGGGAACCGCATCAATTTCGGCAGTGTCCAGCGTAATGGACACGTCAAATTTATTCCCCCCCTTGTACTCGTAGTCATAGATATCCCGCGGGGGGAAGCTTTCATTTACGCCCTCTTCATTCCAAATAATGCGCTCGACAGCGCCAACCTGTGCAATCAAAGACAAGCACACAACCATACAGAGAGGTAGTATGGAAGAAATTTTTCTTTCAAAGCAAGCCATTGAAATCTCCCTCGTTAATTTTCGATTACATTACTATAAAATTATATCAAAATGTGCGTTTTGTCACACGCGATATTTAAAATATAGTTTAGAATGTTTACAACAGCGATTTTGAGCTAAAAAAGGGGAATTTGGCCGGTTTAGGATGCATACGAATCTAGGATTTCGTAGCGTTCGTAGGCTTTTTCGAGTTCCTGCTCCCGGTCGGCAATCTCCTTCTGGAGTTCCACGATACGGGTTGCATTGGTAAAAACCTCGGGTTTTGAGAGTTCTGCCTGGAATTCGGCGATTTCGGCCTCCAGTTTTTCAATCTTGTCGGGCAGGGCCGCATACTCACGTTCTTCGTTGTAACTGCGCTTCTTCTTTTTCGCAGGAGCGGCACTTGCCGGATTGGTTGCCGAATTTTGGGAAGCCTTCGCCGCAGCCTTTTCGGCCTCTTTTTCGGCGGCGATACGGGCCGCATTCGCCGCTTCCTTGTCACGGACTTTCTTTTTGGCCTCGTAATCGCTGTAACCGCCTACCGATTCAAAGACGGTGCCGCCTTCCTCGATAGCCAGAACACTCGTGACGACGGAATCCAAGAAGGCACGGTCGTGGCTCACGGTGAGCACAGTCCCCTTGTAATCGGCCAATAGTTCTGCCAACAAGTCGAGTGTTTCCATATCGAGGTCGTTCGTCGGTTCGTCCAAGACGAGGACGTTGCTCGGATGACTAAACAGGCAAGCGAGCAAAAGGCGGTTCCTTTCACCACCCGAAAGCGCACTGATCGGGCCACGGGCGCGGTCGGCCGAGAAAAGGAAGTCTTGCAGATAACTTAATACATGGCGTTTGACGCCGTTCAGCGTGATGTACGCCTGGCCGTCGCCAATGTTTTCGACCAATGACTTGTCTTCGCGAAGCTTGGTCCGCATCTGGTCGAAATAGGCAATTTGCAAATTGGTGCCGAGGCGCACGTCGCCGGAATCGGGCTGAAGTTCCCCCAGAATCAGGCGGAGCAGCGTCGTTTTGCCACTGCCGTTCGGGCCCACAATGCCAATGCGGTCGCCACGGGAAACCTCGGTCGTCAAATGGCTAATGAGGGGGGCGCCGTCGTAGGAGTAATTCACGTCGGTGAGGCGAGCCACCAGGCGCCCGGAGCGTTCCGCCTCGGTAATCTGCATGTTCACACTACCTGTGCGGGTACGGCGGGCGGCACGCTCCTCGCGCATTTTAATCAATGCGCGAACGCGGCCCTCGTTCCGGGTCCGCCGCGCCTGGATTCCCTTGCGGATCCAGACTTCTTCTTCGGCAAGGCGCTTGTCAAAAAGCGCATTGGCCTTGTCTTCTTCGGCGAGTGCCTGATCCCTGAACTGCACGAACTTGTCGTAAGGGAAATCCCAGCCGCGCAAGCGGCCGCGGTCCAGTTCAAAGATGCGGCTTGCCACGCGGCGCACAAAAGCGCGGTCGTGGCTTACAAACATCACGGCGCAATTCAGCCGCGTCACGATTCCTTCCAGCCACTGGATAGCGGGAATGTCCAAATGGTTTGTCGGCTCGTCGAGCAAGAGCAAATCGGGATCCTGCGCAACAGCACGCGCAAAAAGCACACGGCGCTTTTGCCCACCGCTCAAGTCGTCGTACAGAGCGGTCGCATCGATACCCGTCTTGCCAAGAATCGCCTCGGCATGGGAGTCGTGCGCACTGTCAGAAACCACTCCAGCCATCACTACATCGCGGACCGTCCCTTCGATGTGCGCAGGGATTTCCTGAATCATGCGCGAAATCCGGAGCCCGGATTTTTTTACGATGTCGCCCGACTGGGCCTCCATCTCACCGCTAAGCACCTTGAGCAGCGTGCTCTTGCCCTCGCCATTGCGGCCGACCAGGCAAATGCGGTCGCCAGCCTCGATGTCGAACGACACGTTGTCGAGCAGCGGTGCATTCGCACCGATACGCAAGAGCAAGTTCTGGGCGGTAAGAATCGGCATGGCCTTGCAACTATCCCAGTTCCGGCACGGTGGCACAGAACACGAGCGGTTCTGCGCTTTCGTTAATCAAGCTGTGGGAATGGCCCTTGGGGCAAAAGTGGCACTGTCCGGCCTTCACGTATTCCACGCCATCGTCAAAGAGCACCTTGCCTTCGCCACTCAAGATGAACATGATTTCGCTGTTGGTCTCGTGCTTGTGGAACCCGATAGAAGCGCCCTGTTCAAGCGTACCGCGCATAATGCGGGTCGTCCCGTCGAAATACATCTTCGCCTTGAATTCTTTTTCGCCGCCCTTGAAGTTCGGGAGGACAGTCGTCTCCATGCCATTCAAATCGATAATCATAATGCTTTGCCTCGTTTGGCTATAATATAGAAAAGGGCTAGTGTACCTGCGACCCAGCAAGGGATTCATTGATAAACCGGAATGTCAAATCGTAAGCATTATCGCGCACTTCTTTTTTTGAGAGGAACACGTCGTGCAAGGCACCGTCAATTTGGGCCGTTTGCACCTTCGGTCCCAATTTCGGCGAAACGTCGCGGATAAGGCGCGCATCAAGAATGCCGTCGCAACGGGTATATTCTTCCACCCATTCTTCGCCCTTCACGCTGCAACCGCTATGCAACACAAGTATAGGGGATGCAATATGGAGGCCTTCGCGCACCTTGGTTTGAGCCTTGTGAATCGCACGCACCCAATGGAGATACGTTTCTGGGCGCTTGAAAGGTTTCCAGTCCGTATTGTATTCCCACTCGCCCTTTTCTCCCTTGTACAAGGAATTCGCATAGTTCGGGTTCCCAGTGGAACCCACCGAATAATCAGGGAAATAAAGGCCAATCGAAGCGATCAAAGGCAAAGCAATTTTGCGTATCGGGAAACCAAAATTCATCTCCAAGAAAGGGCTATTCATGACAACCGCACCAAACTTGTCCCTACGGCCATCTTCCATGTAGAGCGATGCAATCAAACCACCCTGCGAATGTGCCACCAATATACTCGGTGGGCGCTTTATCGCCGTAATAGCCCTTGTAATCACCTCGTTCGAGGAATCGCGCACTGTATCATAAACCTTGCGCTCCAAATTCGACTTGACCAAGTGCCATCCCATCTCTACGGCATAGTCGATTTCGGCAAAGAACTCCGAAGCAAAGTGCATGTCGCTACGCGGCTCGCCTTCGCGAATGGAGCGCCCGTACCCATGCAAGTCCACAGCAAAGAAGGCGTACCCTGCAGAATCCATCTTTTCCGCCATTTCTCTCTGGAAGAAGTAATCGTTGAATCCGTGTATGTACAATGCGATTCCCTTGGGAGCCGAAGTGGAATCCGTGCGTTGTGGTGAACTCCCGAATGGGTATTCCACCAATGTCGCATGGTGGCCGTCCACATCTATCGGGTATGCCTTGAACGGAGCTCCAAGCGAAGAATCCTCCACACCGCGAACGAGGAACGAGTAAAGCAGTTGGAGGTCTACATGGTGCGATGGTCTCGGTTCTGCAGCACTTTCCCGACCCGCATAATTCTGTGAAAAAAACATTGCAAAAAAGAGAATCGGAAGCAACGCGAACGACAGCAACGAAGCTCTAATCCTCTTACGGAAAATTTCCTGCAACAAATCCTTGTCTATATTCATGACGCTCTCAAAAAACTACTTCGCCAACTGTCTATGCTTTTGAGCTTCTTTTTTCAAAAAGTTGCACAGGAATGCAAAGAACTGTTCAACACGCGCATTGTTCTGTTTATTCTTGCGCAAGCGGATAACGATGTCGCGCTTGAATTCACCATCGGTAATTTCCAACAGACGGACCTTGTGCCGGTCCATCCTTCCCCACGAAAATTCCGGCCAGAAACCTACACCGACACCACCAGCAATGGCATCCTTCACGGCAGTCGTATTGTCGCTTACAAACGAAACGTTCGTCTTAAAACCCACACGGGAGCAAAACTCGTCACAGATAGTGCTCAAGTGCTTTGAGCCATAAAGTCCTATAAAATTTTCATCTTTCAAATCGTTGAGAGAGATGCTTTTTCTCCGCTTATATTGCGGGGTATTTGGCACGGCAAGGAATATCTTTTCCGAGCAAACAAAAGTTTCCTCATCGGAATTCTGCCCAGGCTGGTACTTTTCGAAGGTATTCACGCAAACATCGTACAACGTTGTTGATTCGTTCTGGATCAAGTTAATCCTCAAGCCGGGATCTGTCTGCTTGTACTTAATCACGGCGTTTGTCACAAGCGACGATGCCGCAAGCACATTCAGGTTTACAGTCTGGTTCAGTTCGTTCGCCATCGCACGAAGACGGTCCGGCAACGCCTCGATATCGTCATAGAGCGGTTTGAGACTCTTGTAGAAAAATCGCCCGCACTCTGTAAGCTTGATGTTACGCCCCTGTACCTTGAAAAGGTCCACGCCCAGCTCCGCTTCCAGCTTGTGGATGGCCTGGGTAAGTGCCGGCTGGACAATGCATAAGTTGCGGGCACTCTTGGTAACGTGTTCGTTCTTCGCCACTTCCAGGAAGTATTTCAAGTGTGTTAGTTCCATATCTCAATCAACCCATAAAACATCATTTACAATAATAATTAATTTATTCATTCGCAAAAAAAACCAATAGGTATTTCTTATCAATTTAATATATATAATCTATTGGACAACATAATTCCAAGAATATATTTTTGAAGCACCTTAAAAGGTTGTTAGAGTCCATTTATCAACCTTTTGTTTTCCAATATACTCCTGCAGACAACTCATGAGAGCGGTCCTCTTGTAAAAAGAGGCCGCTCTTCCATTATTTTCCGCATAACAGAATCACAAAATTGTGCCAAAAAAGCTATGGTTAGGAAATGCTCTACTGGTTAACATTCCTGCTACTGTCGCTTTTTTTCGCCTCTTGCGCCACATCTCAGCCGTCCCCTGAAGTTCCTCACTTTTCCGATGGAACTCCGTGCGGGGAATGTAAGTTCATCCAACGGGACACCCTGGCAAACGGCCACGTGCAAGAAACCGCCGTTCAAGAAAAAAAATACAACGGGGAACAAAGGGAATTCGATAACGGCAAACTGGTCCGACTGGCCCACTTTGTCGACAACCACAAATCGGGCAAGGAATACACCTACGAAAACGGCACCATCAAAGATTCGTCTACTGTAGACTATTTGAAGGGTTCCGCCATTACGATAAACACCTTCCAGTCGCAACTGCCGGACATCGTCTTCAAGAGATTTTCGGCAGCATTACAAGCTTCGCTGGCAAACGATTCTACAGAGACTTTCGCCGAGACCCGCAACGGAATGATTACGAAAGCCGGAGAAAAGCGCAATGCCGTCAATTACACCTTCTTTGAAATTGCTTACGACAAATCGGTTCCTACCCAGACTTTCCACGTACAGACCGGGCCGAACTACTTTATCGTAAACAACGGGAACATAACCGAAGAAAAAAGCTACGAAGGCGACATACTCGTCAAAGACTTCAAGGCGGCCCACCACTACCAGTCGTTTTACCCGAACGGGGCACCCAAGGAAGACCACGAAGGCGACGTGATTATCAATGTGGACAAGGCATCGTGTTCTGGCAAGTGCCATGTGGTATCCTTCAACGAGAAGGGGCAGAAATACATCGAGTACTGGCAAGAGATTAGCGACTCCGCAGGGACAAGACTAGACAAAGTCACGAGCAAATCCTACCGGAACGGCACCTCGCTTGAATTTGAGTTGCACACGGTCAATGGCGAGACTATTTCGTACAAGTTTTTCGACGACAACGGCAACCTGTCTACCGAGTACAATAAATCAGAATTCTACTTTATTTACAACGACCGTGGAAATATGATGCACGAATTCCACGGAACAAGCCGGTCGGAAGGGAAAAAGATTTACTACATCGACGGCATCCAGACCATCTACCTCCCCAACGGGCTCCCCTTCTCGATATTCAAGTGGGAAAACGGCCGAGGCAAGCAAATCAAGTAATTCAATGCTAGGCTAGAACTAGTAGAACATCCCGTAGAACTCATCTACGGCAAAATACACATCCCGTTTTTCACCCGTGGAATCACGGACAGCGAACACATCGTAATGGCGATTGTTTTTCTGTTCCAGCCTCTGGGATTCTTGCGTCAATCCGAGTTCTTGGAGCGCTTCGTATTCCTCGGCAACGCCGATGACGTACATAGCCGTCTCGGGAGACTTACCGTCACCGCTGTTGACAATGGATTTTACCAGCGCATTCTTGACCGCCCCATGAAATTCGCGGACGGTCGGATAAATCGAAAGGTTCTTCGACAGGGCCGCATGAGCTGCGATGCTCGTATAATCGCGTTCCAAGATATCGTACGCAAGTTTTGCAGCATCCGCTTCATAACTGCCGTTTGCAGTCTTCGTCAATTCAAGCGTTGTCTTGAGTGGCACACCAAGATTCGACGGATTTGCAAGGCGGCATTTGAAAAAAGCCGTACGGAACTGGCGCCAGTTCGTATAAGGAATGGCCGAGAGGGAGTCGCGCTCGATAGCCTCAAGCTGCTTTTTGTAATACGTCCCTTCTTCCGGAACAACGAGTTTCCCTCGAAGCAAGGCGGAATTTCCGCGATTAACGCTGCACGCTGCAAGAAGGAGCAGCATAATAAGCGCCGAAATGCCGAACCATTTCCTTTTCATACTACTTCTTTTTGCTAGAAGAGCTCTTGCCCGACTTTGAGGAGGAAGCTTCGGAATCCTGTGGCAACTGGATGAATCCCCAGAGGGTATCGATGACGTAGCCATCACATTCCATCTCGATTCCATAATCGGTGCTGTCCTTGCTTACAACAACTTTTGCATTGCAACCGAGATCCATATTGGGAGTGTCCGCGCTCCACAAAGTATCCACGACCTTATCGTCGCAACGCACCTCGATTCCCTTGCGGGTCTTTGTCTTGTTCGATACCGTCTGTGCGGAACAGCTCGTGCCGTCGTCACCACGATCGCCCTTTGCTCCCTTTTCGCCATCGATACCGTCTTGGCCGTCAACGCCATCCTTGCCGTCACGGCTTTTCACATTGACCCATTTTTTCCCGTTGCAGTAAAAAACGGCGCTGGAATCGGTCACGTAAAGCATATCGCCAAGGACAGTCTTGTCGCAGGTAGGCATTTTCTGCTTAGATTCAACGACCTTTAGCCCCGTCGCGTAATATTCGTTAACCTCGGTTACCTCGTCGCCACAGGCAACAAAAGCTGCCACAGCCGTCATCAGGAGCCCTATCGTCCCAAAAGACTTCTTCCTTCCCATGAATCCTCCTAAAAACGTCGCCAATAAGGAAATTCACGGACAATTTACAAAAAAAGCCCCTCCCAAACGAGGAGGAGCTTCGAAAAACTAGGCTTTCAAGCGCAAAACAATGGCATTTTCGAAATAATCCGCCCGTGCACCCAAGCGCCACAGGCAAGAATCGTACGAAAACCGGTTCGGCATCGCCCTGCGGAGAATCGCCGCAGCCGTCGCCCTCAAATAGCCCGCTTTGCTCTTGGCCCGGATTCCCCTAAAAATCAAGTCGGGATTTTCGAGGCTTACACTGATGGCGTTGGGGTCGTGCGGATTATAGGGTTCCGCCTGGACTTTGCACGCAAGCGAAGTCAGAACCTCCTGGCACTTTTCCCCCGCCTGAGCCGGATTCTGCGCAAATCCATAGGCCACGGCATCGTTATACACCTTTTCGAGTTTCGTGAACCCATCGAGCCAGGGATGGTTGGTCGCACCCACAATTCCGATGGTGAAGTCGAACTTACCCCGATTGGCAAAATAACGGATAAACATTTCCTCGACCGTCTCCTTCTCAGGCTGCGGTTTGAGATCGTTGAAGGCGGCGGCATACAAGATGGCGGAAACGTCTTCTTCGCCGGTAGAAACAGAGATCCCGGCCTTGTACTTATGTTTAAAGTCCCCTTCGCCACGGAAACCGCCGAAGAGGTTCACGAAAAGAGCCTCGGCAGCGATTGGCTTGACAATATGCAAGACCAGCGGGATAAAATGGGCAAACACCATGGAACGCCTGCGCAGGAGTTCGGCAACGAGCAAACCGTCCCGTTCTTCGACAGCAAGCAACAAGGCACCGACATGAAGCAGGAACGAATACTGCCCCGCATCCATATTCTTGATATCCCCCGGCAAGTAGACGTTGATGGACGCCTGCAAACCCGTGGGCAAGAAAGAGTACCACGAAGGCGTGAAATAGGCGCTCCCATCGACGCACTGCATCTGCGACAATGCCGCGGATTCAGGCTCGGCAGCCCCCTGATAATCAAGGATACCCGTTTCGCTGCGGCTGAAGGCGAAAAACCGCACCGCCTTGGGCGATTCGAGTTTGACGTAAAAAATTTCGTTAGCCATTTTCGGCCTCCTTTCTAAGGGTTACACTATAAAGATACGTAAATTTAGTGTCATATTATGTCAATTTTATAATGAAGCGAAAAAACATTTTTTAAAATTGGCTTTATATAGTGAAGTTTCGCACTTAAAAACGTCACAAACAAACAATTCTTTTGAAAAAAGGGATTTTTTTAATATTTTATGGAAAAGGAGCAAAAAAGATGAAATTCGTGCCGTTTTTGTTGAGTGGATTCCTCACTACAGGCTTATATGCAGGGGAATGTAACGTCACCCACCATCAAGGCGGTGGAGGCAGCACCGATGCCTACCTAGGTTACCCGGCAACAGCGCTCTACCTGTTCGAAGACAGCTACCTGGACCTTTCCAAGATGAGCCAGCGTGAACCCGCTGTCCAGAATGCCTCCGGCACCGATACAGCATGGGTGTACAGGTCCGAACTGGACTCCACCATGATTGTAATTGTCACCGAGAAGGTGGTCAAGGTCGCACGCGTCACCTATTCCGCAGACGAAAATACACGTGTAGACTCGCTTTTCACCGTGAAGCACAAAGACGTGTACAAGGACGAGTTCCCGCGCCTGCAGAAGGCGGGCGTGTTCAAGGGTACAGCCGAACAGGCAGATTCCCTCGTGACACACGTATTTGAATTGTGCCAGCGATTATACAGCAAAGATCTCGGTTACGCCGGCTGTGAATTCAACCCGCCCGAGCAGAGAGGAAGAAACAGCGGGAAGGACATCGACATGGTCGACATGCCACTTGCACTTGCAGCCGTTGCCGGCGAATTCACCATCCTTCTCGACACGCTGAACACATGCCCGGACCTCAAATTTACGGCGACGACGGCCATAGATACATCAAAGACCGACACGACTCAGGCTGATACATCGGCAACAGACACCGCTGCGACCGATACGTCCGTAACCAATACCACCGTGAAAGACACATCCAAAACAGATTCGATTTCGGTCAATCCGCCAGAAAGTTTAAAACCGGGCATTGCAAAAGCGAACATTTTCAAACTTGGCGATAGACGTTACCGTATCGCAAGCACCATGATGGGTTCGCAGTACAGAGTATTCAGCATCAACGGACAACTGTTGAAGCAGGGAACCTTGACGAGCAATGTCTTTGTCGCCCCAACACTGCCTGTCATCCTGATATTAAAGGACGGACAGAGTATCTACTTGAAGGATTAAAAGTTTCGCAGCGAAAATGTTGCGACGAACTTAAAACTATTCGTCTTTCTCGAATTCCAGAATATCGGCCTGGATGGTGACATCGTCCGGGAAATATTTCTGTGCTATGCGCAACAGGCGGAGAGCTTCGTCGTCGCGCTTTTCGGCATGGGCATCGTAAGCCATGTTCTTGAAACCGAACACGGATTCTGTGTTTCCCTGCTTGGCAGCCAGTTCATAAGCCGATTCAGCACGGTCATAGAACTTTGCATCGTAAGCGAGGTTTCCAAGGAAAATTGCGGCATCGGTAAAATCGGGTTTGATGTTCACTATATTATTCAGCACATCCATCGCCACAAAGGGCTTGTTGTCTTCGGCAAGCACATCCGCTAATTTGTACATAGTTGCCGTATCGTCGGGACGGACGCCCAGGGCCTCGCGGTAGGCGCCGGCGCTTTCTTCGTACTTTTTGTTCAGGCGGTAGACATCGCCCAAATACACGAGGAAGTCAACTTCGTCGGGATGGGCCGCATAGCCCTCGCGGATGACGGATACGGCACGGTCAAAATCGTTCAGCGCGATGTTCGCCTCGGAAAGCTGGTAGACAATGCTGATGTCGTCCTTGTCGAACTGATAGGCTTTTTCAATGGCGCGGAGCGCGCCGACCGCGTCGCCGGTTTTACTGTAGGCTTCGCCTAAGTAAAGCCAGCCAGAAACGTTTTCCGGCTCCAGTTTCAACGCGCGGTGATACGCCGCCACGCATTCGGGATACTGGCGCAGCCTAAAATACACGCTCGCCATGTTGAAAAGTGCGGGAGAAAAAGCCCCATTCGAAAAATCAACAGCCTTGCGGTAAGAGGCTGCGGCCTCGGGGTACATGCCGCTCTGGTAATAGCTATTCGCGATGTTGAAACTGGTGGCGACGGGGTCGGCCCCGCGGGATTCCGCCTTGCGGTAAAGCGTGATGGCCTGTTTGAATTTACCTTCGCGGTAAAGGGCATTTGCACGTTCCATCAGGTCGTAGGAGGACTGTGCGGCAAAAGAGAATGCAGCAAAGATAAGTATGATAGACGAGAGACGAGAGACGAGAGACGAGAGAGATGCAGAACGAGGACATCCCATCAATCTATTGTACATACTTATCTTTCCTTTCATCTTCATTTTTTTACTCTTTGCGCGTAGCGCCATTATAATTCTCTCGTCTCTAGTCTGTAGGACCATAGGTCCGTTCTCTCGTCTAAATCAGTCCCTGAACTTCACCTCAAACGGCTGTTCCATCCCGCAGAAGGGCACGGCCTTGCCACCCTTCTCTGCCGGAGAGAACGTCATACGGCCAAGAGCCTCCCGGCCGGCCTGGGCAAGCCCCGAGCCCGCCGGAGATTCCTCGACAACCTTGATGTCGTAGGCCTTGCCGCTCACGTCCACGCAAAAGCTCAGCCGCAGCATCGCATCGACTTCGCGATCGCGAATCTGCGGCGGCACCTGGAAATTCGGCATCGCGCGGCTTTCGGGCTTCTTATCCACGTCGCCCTTCTCGGTCGAAAGCGCGCCCCCGCGGAAATCGGCCACCAGTTCTTCGCTGATGGCGGCACCGCCCGTTCCCGAAACGGCACCCAAGTTCATCGCAAGACGCGGCCCCGCCTTGGGCGAGCGGGAATTGGACCTCTGGCGGTTCGGCTTGCGTGCAGGCTTCTTCTTCTCGATTTTCTTTTCGACTTCTTCGACCTTCTTCACGGAGACTTCGGTTTTCACGTACTTCTTTTCGTGAAACACCTTGCCCGTCAAAAACAAGTTCGCCATCGTCACGGAGAACACGAGCAATGCACTCGCGAGAATCGCCGCAAGCAGAATGCTAAAACGCTTTACCAGTTTTTTAATCCATCTAAACATTTCGTTACCATTTAGGCTCGGGGCCGCCAGTTGAGTAGCGGAGATTGCTTCAGGGCTTCGCCCTTCGCAATGACAACCTTTTCCGCTCTCGTCTATCGTCATTCATCTTTTCCTAACCACTAACCACTGTTTACTAACCACTATCTACCTCATACCTCAAAGGCACGAAGTGCCGACCTCACACCTCATAGCTCCTACTCCGCCTGCGCCGCGATCGACACTTTCTTCACTCCAGCCAAATTACACATATCAATCACCTGCACGAGCACGCCCGTTTCGGAGCCCTTGTCGGCAATCACCACGGCTTCGCGGTCCGGAGCCTTCGCAAGCGATTGTTTCAAGATATCCTGCAAGCTCGCAAGGTCCACCTGGCGCTCGTTCATGTGGATCGTACCCTCGCGCGTGATGGCGATGAGCAAATTCTCCTTTTCAAGCTGGCTTGCGGACTGCGCCTGCGGCTTGGTCACATCGACACCGGTCTCGCGGGTAAACGAGGACGTCACCACGAAAAAGATGAGCAAGATGAACACGATGTCCATCAGCGGGCCCATCTCGATGCCCATATCCTTCTGTTTTCTTCTCGGCAAATTGAATTCCATACAAACCTTCATCCTTGGATTGCCACGGCCCTAAGGGCCTCGCAATGACACGTTAGCGATCCTTCTTCTCCACAAAATAGTTTTCTATCACCGTCGCGCCGAGTTCCATTTTCTGGCGCAAAATTTCAACACGTTCGTCCAGGCGCTGTTTCAAAAGGGTCAACGGGAATGCCACCAAAAGCCCGCTCTGCGTCGAAATCAACGCTTCGGAGATGCCATCGGCCATAAGCACCGGGTTCTGGTTGCCATACAATGTAATCACTTCGAAGGTCGACACCATGCCGGTCACCGTGCCGAGCAAGCCAAGCAGCGGAGCGGCAGACGCCATCACGGAAACAACGTGGTTTCCTTGCTCCATGTAGCGCACCGTCTTGGCGAGGCGCACTTGCATATAGTCACGGAAGCCTTCCGGATTATCTTTCGCCACCTCGATCGCATAGCACAGTTCCCTACCGAGGAGCCCGCCACGTTTGCGGAGCCTGCGCAGGGCCTTCTCGACACTCGGCGGCTCGCCGTTCTTCTCGTATTCCTCGATACCACCATTCAAGTCAAGTCGCATGCGCTTGATGACCCTGTGGATATCCTTGCGGAAGAAATCGCTACCGATTCGGAACCAACCGGAGAACAAGAAGTAGAAGCCGATGACGCCCGCCAGGAGAATGGGGAGCATCACCACGCCGCCCGCTTCGTACGTGTTCTTCAACGATTCGATGAATATGTAGAAGGAGTTGTTCATTCTCAATTGTCATGCCCGCGAAGGCGGGCATCCCCTTTTCCTTATGCTTCCTTTCCAAAAATGCGGTTTAAAAGGGCTGTACTTTGCACATACATTTCGCTAGTGACTTTTTCAATCTTTTCGCTCAGGAGGCCGTGTAGAATCATCACGGGGATGGCGATGACAAGGCCTGTTTCCGTAGTCACGAGGGCTTCGGAAATACCGCCAGCCAGCACGCGGGCGTCATTCGTGCCCACTTCGGTAATCACGGTGAAGAGAGTGATAATACCCGTCACCGTACCCAAAAGACCGAGCAGCGGAGCAATCGTCCCCATGGCAGCAAGCAGCCCCATGCGACGTTCAAGTTTCGGCTGTTCGCGGAGCAGGGCCTCTTGCAAGGAGCGTTCGGCATCTTCACGCGCTTCGCGGGCGCGGTTGAGCACAGCAAAGAGCACCATCGAAAGGCTCGTTTCCTTCTTGAGGCAAAGGTTTGCAGCATCCTCGTAACGGGATTCCTTCACCATGCCGTTCAGCTTCTTGATAAAACGACGGCTCAGATGTCCGCGGTAAGAAAGCACGAGGAAGCGTTCCAGACAGAGCAGCAAAGCAAAGATTGCGACAAGGGCGAGCGGATACATCACGATGCCACCCTTCTTGAAGAACGCGTAAAGTTCTTCACTCCAGGTGAGTTCCTTCGTGTCGGTAATCGCATTCTTGATGGCCTTGTTCTGCAAAACATCTAGCGGAATGTTCACAATGGTATGTTCCGGAGCAAGCGTCACGGCCTGCTTCACATTCGCGGCCATTTCGGGCGGAAGATTCGCATTCCATTCGAACACCTTGCCCTGCAAGGCTCCCGAGCGGAGCAATGCTTGCACTTCGCCATTGTCCACGGCGACTTCGCCCAGGAACACCGTACCGAGACGCAAGCGGTTCACGTTCACGTCGGGGCGATTGCCCACCTGCGAAACCTCGCGACCGTAAGACTGCGTGTAGGTCAGTTCCTGGCGCAACAGCAAATCCGTCAAGTAGCCGCGGGCGGCACCCAGCGTGTTCGGGGTCTGCGCATCGGCTTCGGCGGCGGCTTGTTTCAGGCGCAGCAGGCGGCCGTTCATACCCACGGGATAGTCACCCGTCACCTCGCCGAGCGTCTTGTCAATGGAAAGTTTCACCTGCGTGTTCAGCGCATCGTAGGCGGACTCTTCGGCCTTCGCATTTTCTTCGGCCTCGCCCGTCACGTTCTTGCTCGCCATCACTTCTTCATTGACGCGGCCCAAGTCCGTCGAGAGCTTGGAATAGCGACCGTCGAGTTCGCGCGTTTCTGCCTGGTGTTCCTCGGTCAGCTGCGATTCAGCGTAGCGCTTTTTCCAGTGTTCCGCTTCCATTTTTTCGAGCGAGTCGGCCTTCTGCAAACGAATGCGCGTAAGCGTTTCGACTTCGCGCTGCAACGAGCGGACTTCTTCGAGCTGCAGGGAATCCTTGATGCGTTCCTGGTCTTCGGCCGTTGGCTTTTTCTCTTTAGAAGACCACGGCCAAGCAAACGCCGACGACGCCAACAACAATGTAACCAAAGCGGTGCAAGCAAAGCGCCCGCAACTAAATCCACTCGGCAAGTTCGCTAACTTTTTAACTCTCTCGCCTCTAGCCTCTAGTCTCTTATCTCTCATTTTCCACCTCCCACAACAGAGAGGCTCACCGGCAACTTCACGACCTGAGGCGGCTTCTTCGCCTGCTTCACGTCAATCGCGAGCTTGACAGCGGCACGTTCTTCCAAGTTCAAGTCTTCGTTCCATTCGTAAACGATATTGCCGTTCTCGATTTTGCGCACAAGGCTACCGAAAACAGTTCCATTGTCGTCACTATAGACCATCCACTGGTTCCCGATGCGCAATATCGAGGCGTTGATAAGTTCACCATTCTTGCGCGTGAGCGGGCTGTTGATGATCGCCACCTCGTCACCGAACCGAGTCTCTTCGGCGATGAGCGACTTGAGGCGAGAAAACGCTTCTTCTTCGCTGGCATTCCCGCCCTCGATATCGCGGGTCAGGGATTTCACGCGGTCGAGCCTCGTGTCGCGTTCCCAAGGGAGCGTCTGGGCCACCTGGGATTCCAGCTGGCGGCAGACGGCGGAAAGCGCCGAGCGCAATGCCTTGCGCTTTGCCGCGACGTTTTCGCTACGGTTCTTGGCGCGCGCCTGCTTGCCGCGTTCGTCTTGCAACTGTTCTGCGACATTGCGGATTTTCGCGTTCAGGCTGTCGATTTCGGCACGGCGGCGCTCCGTATCGGCCTTGTAACGCTGCTGCAGCGTCTTGTAACGGGAATCGTCTGCCTTGAGCATCGAATCCGTCGCGGCAATCTGCCGGTTCAACTTCTGAATTTCAGAATTCAGCTTTTCTTTTTCGAGCTTGAGATCCTGAATTTCAGAGGCACGGTCAGCAAACGCTACCCCCGCCAAAAGGAAAAATACAGTCAATAATACTCTTGTTTTCATAATCACCTTCTAAACACCTAAGCCTAACTCATTTGTCACCGTAAATACAAAGTCTTTCAAAGTTTCTACTGCCGCTATCACTGGCATTTCACCGCCCCCTTGTCATTTATCTTGCACCAATTGTTACAAGAGCGAGCATTCCAATGATAGGTTGTCTTTTTCTTGTTCTTGTCGTTCGTCTCGTCTTCCCAATAATAACTACAAATAGATTCCACTTCCCGCTGCAATATGCTTGATTTCGGCGTTTCGATATAATAACGGCTTACAAGTGCAGATTTGCACTGCGGGTATCTCGATGTATCCCAATTCCGGTCGGCACACCATATCCACAAATACTCCTTGCAATCGTTCTTTTCAGGGCTTTCTATGCACTGATCGTACATTTCCGCACAATCCGCAATGTGATTGCTCTCGAAATTGGAAGCGACACAGTAACGCTTGAGCCCATCTCCATAAGCTTCGGCCTTATCTTCCGCGTCAATGGAGTCCGGCAAGAAAATCGACCATTTCGTGGTATCAAGCATCATCGCCGCCTTCACATTGGATGCATAGCAAGTCTCTAGATTGCGGTTAGCGACCGTATCCCTATATTTTTCATATGCCCTTTGGTTTAAGGCTTCCCAATCATAGGAAAGGCTCTCATCCATCGGATCCCATCCCGAACACGCGACATCCTGGAAAAGCCTACAGCCCTTAGAATCCCAGCTATCAGAATTGTCTCCTTCCTCATTTTGGCAATTTCTCCAAGCGATATGCCCGAGACTAACACCTTCTCCCTTGACATACAAATTTACAGTCGACTTCGCCATTCCAAAAAAGACACCCATTCCTTTTTCAATATTTGATTCTGGAACAACTCTGGAATCGCTAACCGATTCTTTCACCTTTTGTTCATAGTCAATGTAAGCAGCATCCGTTGCATAGAAATCAACCGAAATATATCCCAGAGGAAGCATCATGTTCATCAGGTAAAGCGTGTCAAGCGCATAGTAACTCCCCACCCTGCTGTTCACCGTGAAACCCAAAGTCTGCGAACGCTCCAACGGATCGTGCATGGCGATGCCCCTATATCCCGTTGAGTCTTCTTCAGTCAAGCCCTTGAACATTTTATTGATGGTTGTCTCCTGAGATTCGCCATTGTCTATGCCGTAATTCAGCACAGATATAACGCCGCGCGCAGAATGGTCGTAATCCATAGCACACTTTATGAATTCCATATCCATCGGGAACTCAAGGAATTCCACTTCGACCGTTTCACCGGACTTGTATTCAATCCACTTGTAGCTTCCATCCTGCTTGGGCACATTCACACCTTTCGCCCTCACGGAATCAGGAATCGTCGCTACCGCCTTGTACTTGGACCTCGCCGTATGGCCCGAACTGTCCCATTTAAAGACGGCTTCCATGGTATAGGACTCGCCCACAATACCGCGATATTTAGAGTTTTCGAAGCAGTTAGGATCGTCGGAACTCACATACAAGACAACGGTCGTATCGACTTCTTCATCACGATAGGTACTGCCAAAGCGTCCCTCCACAGTCACATGGGCGCTGTCGTAGAACGCAAAATCTTCTGCCATCACTTCGTCCAGTTCGTACACCTTCGAAAAGCAGATATGCGGGCCGCTTCCAGACATGACATAGCCATAAGTATAGACGCCCAGATAGACATCCCGCTCTTCGGGATAGTAATCCCACGGCCCGTGAAAATCACCACAAGAAGCCAGCACGAACGCAAACACAATAAGCGCGGATCTAATCACTTTAGAAATAGTATTCATAGCTAATCATTATCGGTAAATAGGGGAACTGCGCAATAGAGGTCTTCTCGGGAGGGTTCTTGCTCGTATCGTAGAATGTATAGAACATGTTCTCGTGGTCGGTCAAGTTGATGATGGTCCAGCTGAAGTTCCACTTGCCTTCTTTTCCAATATCGATCGGTTTCACATCGATGCGGAAGTAGTCCGTCTGGCGACCCGCATTGCGGTTACCCGGCAAGACGGTAATATCGTCCGAATAAGTCTGGCTCCCGATTTCTTCGGGATAGTAGTAGCCCAGATATTCGCTGATGGGCATACCCGCGGAATACTTGAGAATGATGGACGAGCGGAAATAACGACCCGGTTTTTTGTGTTTCCTGCGGGCGTTCTCGTCACCCTTCCAGTTGATGCCTGCATCCATCTTCAGCGCATAGGGCTGATGCCAGCTAGGGAAATACGCCTTGGTACCGTCATTGGTGCGGGCAACGCTAATGCTCTGGCTCCAGTTGATTCCTCCGAACCACCAGCCCCTATCCTTGCGCAGGGAAAGTTCGTAACCAAAGGAATAAGCTTCTGCCGTGCCGAAACCATCCGCAATCACAAAGTCGTCCGAAGCCGTTTCCTCGTTGCTGTCGAGCACCGCCTGGAACGTGTTCAAGTCGTTCTGTGTCTTGTAATAGACACCCACCGTCGCATCGTAATCATCGAAGATGTTGCGCTGGCTGTACTCCGCGGCAAACAGCCACGAAGAAGCCGGCTTGACATGCTTGCCCTTGGTGGTGGTCGTCGCTGGGTAATAGAATTCGTTCAGCGTTTCCTGGTCGGTATAGACAATGGAATTCATGTATTGCAGGTAATAGCCACCATACAGTTCAACTGTCTTGTTCTCGTCCAAATTGACGGTGAAGGAGGCACGGGGTTCCACGCCAAAGTGCTCCGCCGCTGTCTGGTAATTGAAGCGCATGCCATATTGTAGCAGGTAATCCGGCGCAAACTTCCAGGCATCCTGCAAGTAGGCAACATGATGGAACGGCTTCTGGATATCGGTAATGCTTATCGTGGCGATGGCTTCCTGGTAACGTTCGTAGTCGTATTCCAGTTCATAGCCAAAAGTAATCGTGTGGTTCGCGATGCCACGATAGTTCAGCCACTGCTTGCCGGCAAAGGTGTAGAGATACATCTCGATAGACATGAGGTCGCTGATTTTCATGGTCTGGTAGAACTCGCTGAAAGCGAGAGTCATATTGTAATCCCAGTTCCCGTTAAAGCGATGGTAGAAATTCAACGGGATAGCGACATTGCCCCAGTCCATGTAAAGCGGGTCAAAACTCAGGCGATCCTTGCCCACATAATAGCTGAACTTTAGGCGAGTATCATCGGTAAAGTTGTACATGAACGTGCCTTGCAAGTCCGTAAATTCGTAATCCAGATCAAGGTCCAAAATACCGATGGCGTTGCAGAGGTCGAGCATGTAGCCGATGTAGGTGGTGCGTCCGGCGAACACCCAACGCGCGGGGCCTTTATGGCCTTCGGTGTGTGCCTGAGCCGCAAACGTGCTAATCTTTATGCTCGACTTGCTGAACCATTCCTCGACAGTATCCTGCCCGCCCGCACGGCCGTCCATCTTGAGCACGGAACTCAAACGGTTACCGTACTGCGCCGGGAAACCGCTCTTGTAGAACTGCACTTCATCAATGCCTTCAACGAGGAAGGTGCTGAACAGGCCGAAGAAATGCACCGGGGAATACACCACTGCATTGTCGAACAAGAAAAGGTTCTGGTCGGCAGCACCGCCACGCACATAAATCTTGGAACTGAAATCGGAACTTGCGACCACGCCCGGGAGCGCCTGCACGCTCTTGATGACGTCCGCTTCGGCAAGGCCCGGCATGCGCTTAATCGACTTCGCCGACACAACCGATTCACCGGGTTTGCGTTTGGGACGGCGACGCAACTGCACCACGACCTTCTTGAGCTCGGTGACCTTCGTGTTGTCACCCCCCGCAAGAAGCGCATCCACATCGACATCTTCTTTGGGCTTTTTAGCTTCAGCAGGAACGGCTGCGCTATCATTCGAGCCTCGAGCCTCGGGCGCCGCAGCCACGCTATCATTCGCGCCTTGGGCCACGGGCCCCATGCCTTCATCAGGTTCTACAAAAGCCTCACCCAGCGCCTGCGAAAAGCTACCTTCATTTCCCGTGTACACGAGCTCGTAGCACTTTTCCTTCTCGGCACCCGCCGTATCGGAATTGGTAACGCAAATGTTCCAGAGCGTGTCTTCGGGGAGCACAACGCTGAAAGGCGTTCCAACCGTTGTCTGCAAAGCCTCGCCCGATTCCAGAATTTCAACATTCAGTTTTTCGCCTGCAGCAAAAGAGGAATCCTGCACCACGCCATTAAAGACAATTCCCTGAGCACGCGTTGAATCTACGGCTGCCGAATCCGCTGCAGACGCACCTTCTTGGGCTGCAACAGCGGCAACCACCAACATACAAAAAATAAAAATCCTCTCAATCAACGGCGTTCTCTTTCTTATCTGTAAAATTTAGAAATTCCGTCACGGGCACATGTCCCATGTACCCCTTAAACACTCAAGCGCACAGAAGGTGTCACCGGGAAACAATCTTTTTAACAAAAAAATTCCCCCGCGGTTCACGCGGAGGAACTCAACTAAGGAGAACATTCTGAATGGGAGGACACTAAAGCTTAGAACCTTCCGACCGTCACGCCGGCATAGAAGCCCAACCACCTGCGTGCCTTGTGCTTTTCGCTGCCGAAGTCATCGTGATAATCAGCCAGCGGCTTCAAGTAAAGGTCGTCCCCGTAACCGACCGACGCCACGTTAATCGTACCGCCGACGGAAAGGCCGAGGAACGGAACCAGCTGGCTCGTATAGCCCAAGCGCAAACGGTGGTGATAGCCGACATCGTCGTCAAACATCCTGCCCTTGCATGTATTCAGGAACATGTATTCCAGTTCAGCGTGGCTTCCGTACTTGCCGAACTGCGTACCGAAACCGACACCATTTTCATACACATCGCTGAAGTGTTCGAATTCCGTACCTTTTTCGATAAGGCGCCCGCCTTCAAACGAGGTGAAGAAATAGGCCGTTCCGAATCGAAGTGCGAGATCGAGTGCGCCCATTTCGTTCATGGAAGTCGTTGCGGACCACACGCCATTGCCGACAATGCTCAAGAAACCGATCGGCGTCTTCTCGCATTTTGCACAGACGTTCATGAAACCAATCTGGTGGCCCTTGGCAAGCGTCTCGTAGTTGAAGAAGCCCACCTGCGTCCCGCCGACACCGCCGTTCACGTTTGCGAAGCCAACTTGAACATTCGAGGAATCCCTAGTCACATTGGTAAAGCCCACCTGCAATGCCGACGAGGTCACAGCCACATTAGCAAAACCGAAACCGTACTTTCCATGCCTCATGTAGTTTGCGAAACCCGCCTGCATAAAGCTCACCGTATCGGCACCGATGTTCAGGTAACCCAACTGCATACCTTGAGAGGCCCTGCGAGTAAGGTTCACAAAGCCCGCCTGAACACCCTTGAACTCACCAGCGATATTGATAAGCGTGGATGCCTGCGCACCTTCGATCCTATCCTTCACTATGTTCAGACCGAAGGTCAGCTGCATACCGTGAATTTCCCTTCTCGCAGCGTTTGCAAACAAGCTCACCTGCGAGCCCAACATATAGTCATGGGCGACGGTCGCAAAGAGCCCGAACTGCATTCCCTTACGCGGATCCCTTTCCCGATCCACAAGGTCGAACGTCATACGGTATTTTCCATAGTGATCGAGAGAATCCAACGAGATCAACACAGAATCGGCACGGTCCGTACTCTTGAATTCGCCACGGAGCGTCGTCTTTTCGGCAGAGACCAGCACAAACTGCTTCTGCGAAAGGCGAGCACGGTAGTTGTCCTGGAGAGTGACACTCGCTTCCTTGTATTCGGCGGGACGTTCCAGCCGAACAACATACTTGCCAGCCGGAAAGCCGAGACTCATAGAGCGACCGCCCTTCTTATAGAGCTCTGCAACCAGCTCGCCCTTCTGGTCACGGATAAACAGGCGGCCATCCACATCTTCGTCCAGTTCCAGCCCAGCGCTCGTGCTGCGCAAATCCGTCATCACCACGTCACCCGTACCCGCAAGGTTCATGTCGCGGCTCGGATGCTGGGCACCGCCCATAGTCGCTTCCGTCTTCTGCAAAGTCTCGTTGAAGGCGAACTGGTAAGCTTCAGACAGGGTCACCTTACCATCGCCGCTCAAGTCGCCAGCGCCGCGCATGCCGCTCACCAGGGAGTGCGTGAAGAAGGAACCCTTCAGCTTGTCACTTTCCTGGCTCGATTCGTCCTGCGTGCTGCTCGTGATAAAGGCGTAGCCCTTCATGTCGCTGCTCTGGTCCACCATGAACGCAGGCACCGCCACACCGCCCTTGAGACGGGTAATCGCACCGGAACCACATGCATCGATGACAGCGATTTTCACATCGGCATTCAGCGCATCGATTCTCTTGCGCAAATCCTTCCACGCATAAATCTCGTTGCCCAGGCGAAGACCCTTTTCGTCGGCATGGCCGCTGTAATAGACCAGCACCTCGTTACGTCCGTTTACGGACTTGTTCTTTTCCATCTTCTTGTCAAGGACATCGAGTTCCTGCTGGATTTTAGAAATGTTCGGCTCCTTAATCTGGAACACGTTCTGCTTTTGCACGCCGCCCATTTCTTCGAGCACCTTAGCAAAAGATTTCGCGTCGCTTTCAGCATAACGGAGCTGCGGGCGACCTTCCCCGCCGTAATTCGCACTGATCGCGACAATGTAGCGGTTGATGAGTCCGTCATTCGTGGCCGCCGGGGAACTGACCGCGGCAAAAAGGACCAAAATCAACAGAGAGAACAGGGGCAGCAGCATTGCCGCATCCATCTTCATCAAAAAATTCTTCATTACTGAGCCTCCCCAACCTTGCGAAGCGTAAGGGACTTGACTTCGACACCCTTCTGCTTCAAAACTGCATCGATATTGTTCACGTCAATAGAAAAGAGCGTATCGGACACCAGGAAAAAGAACTTTTCGAATTGCGGGGCGTCGTCAAGCTTGTATGCATAAGGCAGCGTCACCATCTTTCCCGGCTCAAGGGCAATCGCCTTGTCACCATCGCCCATGTGCATAGTGATAGCGCCGTTGCCGTCCATGCTGAACAGCAGACCGTAGCACTTTTGCGGCACAGAATAGCGCAGCTGGATTTCGTCGCCTTCGCGGGCATCGCTCATGTCTTCGAGCTTGGCAATGCCGCCATCCGTCTTTTTCCAGGCTTCCATGCGGGAATCCATGCCCTTGATGCGCGTGCTGTTTCCGGAATCCATGAGCATCGCGACATCCGTCCCGGCACCCTGTTCCATACCGGACGGGGTGATTTCCTTCTGGCTAAAAAGCGCAACCGTCACGACAGAAAGCACCAAAGCCGCAGCCACGGCGAACTTGATGATGTTCGAGCCAGCCAACTTCCGCCCATTTGCCTGGGAAGAAACCTTTTCCAGCTGGGCAGAGAGTGTTTCGAAAGGCATCTTGCGGAGAATCGCCCTGCTATCTTCGCGGAACATGCGAACGCGACCGGCGAAAACCTCGTCCGATATTTCGAGGTTGCGAATCTTGCGCATTTCCTCGTCAGGCAAATCGCCCGTCAGATATCTTTCCAATTTCCAATCGGGAACCATTACTTTACCTCCAGGTTCTTGACTCTGGCCTGCAAGCTGCGCAAACGCTTGCGCACACCGCTCACCGAGAGTCCTACAGTTTCGGCAGTCTCTTCGAGAGTCATACCATCCACATAGTGGAGGACCGCCATGGTACGTGTCGATTCCTGTTCGCGGGAAAAAATCCTCGAGAGCACGCTGCGAGCTTCAAGACCGTCGTCTTCGGCGCAGGCGATGTTCAGGAGCAACTCGCTCGAATCCACATTCAGGCCGCGCCTGCTCAGGTCGCGGATGCGGTTCAAGCAAAGCCTCGTCGCCGTATTCCAAAAAAGGCTCGACGGCTGCGACAAATCCAGCGAATCCATCCGCTCGTACACGCGCAAGAACACGTTCTGCATCAAGTCCTTCGCCTCGGCGTCATCCTTGAGCATGGCCATGCAGCGCCTGTACACCATCGGGGCGTACGTCTCGTACAGTTCCGAAAAAGCGGTGCTGTCTGTCTTTGTTTTCCCGTTCATACCAGTTAAACACCCATGGAGGGTAAAAGTGTCACCCCCAAATTTAAAAAATTAGCGGGAAGCACAATTCCGCCCCATCTTGTGCGCCTTATGGCCATAACGTTCCGGCAAGCCCTGCATCTTGCGAGTGCCCGGAATCACCAATTTTCCGCGAATCTTGAACCCCGAAGTGCCCAAAATTTCCTTGAGCGCCTTGAACACGCCCGTCGACTGGCCGCAAAGCACGTTAAAAGGGAAAGGAGTCGTGCAAGAAGTAATGAGATAGGCGGCCTTGCCCTTGTGTTTCGGAATCGGAATGCCCACCTTGGTCTCGCCCATCAGCACGTACACTAGGCGATCGAAAAGCACCTTGAGCACGCCGGGGATATTGCCCCAGTAAACGGGCGCCGACACCACGAGCGCATCGCAAGCGCGAACCAGCTCAGCAATCTTGTGGGCATCGTCTACCGGCTGGCAGCAGTTGCCATGCTTGCGGCAAAAGAGGCAAGCCTTGCAGGGAGCGACATCCAGGTCGTTCACGTTTATAACGTCTATATGTACCGGCTCCTTGGAAAAGTCATCGGCACCAGCAGCTTTTACACCCTCTACAAAGCGTTCCGCCGCCTGTGCGGTAATTCCGTGCCTGCGCGGACTCGCGTTCAAGACTAAAACGTTCATTTTGCATTCCTTTTTTTGATTAAACACCTAAAGAGGGCGAAAGTGTTACTATAAAAAAGGGGCTAGAATCTAGGATCTAGGGAGTAGGTTGTCATTGCGAAGGGCGAAGCCCTGAAGCAATCTCTGTCAGAGAATCTAGAGATTAGGATCTAGGATCTAGGAGCTAGGGAGAGAGAAAAAAATTATCCCGCAGCATTTCTGCCACGGGATGATTTTAAAAACTACGAAATAGCTCGATTACACCTTGTCGAGGGCCTGCGTGAGGTCGGCAATGATGTCTTCGATATTTTCGATACCCACGCTGAAGCGGATCAGGTCAGGGGCGACACCGGCTTCGATGAGCTGTTCGTCGGTGAGCTGACGGTGCGTGTGGCTTGCCGGGTGCAGCACACAGCTGCGGGCGTCGGCCACGTGGGTCACGATGCAGATCATCTTGAGGCTGTCCATAAACTGGATGGACTTTTCACGACCGCCCTTGATGCCGAACGTGAGAACGCCGCACGGGAGGCCGCCCTTGAACTGCTTCTGGGCGAGTTCGTGATACTTGTCGCCTTCGAGGCCGGCGTAGTTGACCCAGGCCACCTTCGGGTGGTTCTTGAGGAACTTGGCGCAGGCGAGAGCGTTTTCGCAGTGGCGCGGCATGCGCAGATGCAGCGTTTCGAGGCCGAGGTTCAGGAGGAACGCATTCTGCGGAGACTGGATGGAACCGAAGTCACGCATGAGCTGGGCAGTCGCCTTCGTGATGAAAGCGCCCTTGCCGAAAGCCTTCGTGTAGGCAAGGCCGTGATAGCTCGGATCCGGTTCGGTAAGGCCCTTGAAACGGTCGTGGTTTGCTTCCCAGTCGAAGTTACCGCTATCCACAATGCAGCCGCCGACGGCAGTAGCATGGCCGTCCATGTACTTGGTGGTGGAATGCGTTACGATATCAACACCGAAATCAAACGGACGGCAGAGAATCGGGGTCGGGAACGTGTTGTCGACAATCATCGGAACGCCGTGCTTGTGAGCGATGTCAGCAAAGCGCTTGAGGTCCAGAACCTTGCCGGCCGGGTTTGCAACGGTTTCGCCGAAGAAGCACTTGGTGTTCGGGCGGAAAGCCTTCTCGATTTCTTCGTCAGAGGCATCCTGGTCGACGAACGTGCATTCGATGCCGAGCTTCTTCATGGTAACGGAGAAGAGGTTGCTCGTGCCGCCGTAAATAGCAGAAGTGCTAATGAAGTGGTCACCGGATTCGCAGATGTTGAAAACGGCGTAGAAGTTCGCAGCCTGACCGGAACTGGTGAGCATGGCCGCCACACCGCCTTCGAGAGCGGCAATCTTCGATGCCACGGCGTCGTTCGTCGGGTTCTGCAGACGGGTGTAGAAATAGCCCGAAGCTTTCAAGTCGAACAGGTCCGCCATGTCGTTGGTGGTTTCGTACTTGAAAGTGGTGCTCTGGTAGATGGGGAGGACGCGCGGTTCGCCGTTTTTCGGCTGCCAGCCGCCCTGGACGCATAAAGTTTCGGTCTTAGCCATTTTTTAGCCTCTTGTTAGTTTCAAATTCAAATATAAAACTTTTTTTATTACCAAATATAGAAAAAGCCTATCACCCGTCAATGCGTTTATGCAAATATTCGCATAAATAATTTTGATATCTAGCTATAGCTTTTTACTATAACACGGCCTTCGCGCAGATTTTGGTTTCCGAATCAAAGAATTAGTCCTTGATACAGCGGACCGGCAGAGTCATGGTGCCGTCGGAACCTGTCTCCTCGCTGATATTCGAGGCGGGGGCGTCAAAACGCATCGGTTTCGTAGCATCGCAGCTGTCCGTTTCGCATTCGGGGCGCGAAATCGCCCAAAAGCCGAGCTCGTCGACTTCGTTCGTAGTTTTCCACTCCCCCGAAGACTCGATCAACGAACGGAACTCCATGTCGCTGGGCAGGTGCCAGCCCTCGGGGCATACCGTCTGGGCAGCATTCCAGGAATACATGCGGCCATACTCGACGCAGTATTCGTTCAAACCATTGTAACAGCCGCCCTCGGCGGCTTCGTACCGCAGGTTCTCTTCCATCCACATCCGGCCCCCGATCTTGACCGTCTTGTACATCTGGCCGTCACGCGGATCCTTCATGACATCGCCCTGGATGCAGCGGACAAAGTGGTAACTGTCGGGGCTCAACAGGGCTTCGCAATAATCGCTGCCGCCGAACCGGTAATGTTTCAACGTCTTCACCTCGACATTGCCTTCATCATCCGGCCAAAGGGAAATTTTTTTCGAATCCAAAGTCCAGTAAGAAGAAAAAGCCAGATATTCCCCATGGTCCTCGGAGCATTCGCCCTCGTAATAGCGGCGGGTCAACGTGGAGAAATTCATCCCATACGCGTCGGTCGGATAAAAGAATATCTCGACGTTTGCCGGGGCCGACGGGTCGCCTCTGCGATTCCCGTATATGGCATAGAAGGGCTTCAGTTTCGATGTCGCGAAAAAGTCGTCGAAGGAGGCCGTTTCGGGGAATTGCGCCATGAGCCCAGCAAACTCGGCAGCCTTGGGCAGGCGCCAGCCTTCGGGGCAGATTCCGCCGTCGATTTCCGATTCCGGGTATTCGTAGCCGGCATCCGCGGGCAGCTCCCTCATCTTCTTTTTATGGGGGTCCGTAAACGAGCGGCTTCCCGGAGTCCTGTACTGCAAATCCTGGGCCATCCAGACCTGGTCCCCGACCTTGACGGTATTGTAGCTTTTCCCGTCACGTGCATCCGTCATCCTGCCCATTTTCACCTTGCGCGGCGCCTTGACGAATCCCCAGAACTTGACCATGGCGAGGCACACGTCGGTCCATTTCCTTCCCGGATAAATGTCCTCAATCTCGATGATTATCTTGCGCACGTTTTCGAGGGGCGGGTCGAACACGATAACGTCGGGATGATTTTTTCCACGCCCAAACCATTTCGGCTTGGCGAGCTTGACCGTTTTTACGGGATTGCTTTTTGAGTTCAAGTAAATCTTGATGGTCTTCGCAAGGCTGTAGTTCTCGTAAGCAGCCGAATCGAGCGTATTCCCGTTAAACAACGTGATTACATTGACCTGTTGCGCTCCTACCGTAAATTCAAGAGTGACCGTGTTGTCGTTGAACGGAGCTCCCCAAACCTGGAAAAACGGGGGTACGTTCTTCTTCATAATCAGGTTTTCGGGCCTAAAACTCTCTTTGCCCTTGTCCAGCAAGGTCGCCGAAGCCTTGACTCCGTCAATAGGGATAGACGTAATTGCATGGGAAAACGGGACGCCCGCAATAAAAACAGCAAACATCAATAGGGTCAAAAGCTTCTTCACACGACCCAATATATTTTTTTTTGAGGAATCTTGGGCCCTAAACCCCAAGAAAACATTGACAATAACAAAAAAATATCAAAGTATGATAAAAAAATTTTATCTTTGCCCCCGATGACTCCCTCGCGCAACAATATGGCCCTCTGGCACCTGCTCGCCGTCGTGACGGTTGCCTTCTGGGGCACAAGCTTCGTGAGCACGAAGGTACTTTTGAACCATGGGTTCTCCGCCGTGCAGATATTCACGATGCGTTTCGTGGTTACCTACCTGCTGCTGCTCGCGGCATCCCACAAGCAGTTCCGCAGCAAGAACTGGAAGCACGAACTGATCCTCTTCATCTGCGGCATCACGGGTTGCACACTCTACTTCTGGACCGAGAACACAGCGCTTTCGCTTGCACCGTCGAGCAACGTCTCGCTCATCGTCTGCATCACGCCGCTGCTCATCATGATTTTTGGCGGGCTATTCTACAAGAGCGAACGGCTTGGCAGACGGCAGATCCTTGGGTGCCTTGTCACGTTCATCGGGATGGTGCTCGTGGTACTGAACGGGAAGTTCATCCTGAAGCTCTCCCCGCTCGGAGACTTCCTCGCAATCAGTGCAGCATTTGTATGGACAATCTACTCGCTTGTCGTCCGCAAGCTCAACGGCGAGTATTCCACACTGTTCATCACACGCAAGATTTTCTTCTACGGAGCGCTCACGTCCATCCCCGCGCTGTTCATCGAGGCGGGTGGCAGCCTAGCGAAAGTGGCCGACATCCCGTGGCAGAATTTTGCTGAACCTGTCGTGACGCTCAACTTCCTCTGCCTCACGGTCTTCTCGTCGCTGTTCGGTTACCTTGTCTGGAACAAGGTGATGAAGCAGATCGGCACAGTGCTGGCCAGCAACTACCTCTACGCCATTCCGCTCGTCACCATCATCACCGCGGTCATCGCGCTTGGCGAGCGCATCACCATCGTCGCTATCGCAGGTGCAGCAGCGACTATCGCCGGAATGGTCATGGCCGAATTCCGGCGGAAACAGCGTTAAAAATTTCTAGAAACTATTCCCTGTGTTCGTACAGGTACAGGTTCGCCTCGCCCACGGCAAGTTCGGAACCCTTGATATGCCACTCGTCATCCGTTCCGGTGCGGTATTTCACGACGACGCGGTACTTTTTATCGGTCTGCAGAACTTCCGGCGGAACCGTCCAGAAGTTTTCCGTACCCACAACCATTTCGAGTTCATAGGATTCTTCGGAATCGACTCCGTGAATCGAAATAGACTTGACCATGTCCTTCGGGTTTCGCACGTGGACAATGCTCCAGAACGTACTCGCGCCTTCCTTGACCCAGAGCGACGTGGAATCGCCCCACACGCCTTCGACGCCTTCGCAGCTCACGAATTCCCATTCGCCGTAGTAGCGACCAACAGTAATGCCCATGATATCGGACGCCGGAGCACCGCCCAAGTCCACGCCGCAATTCGCATCGGGGCAACGGTCGGTAATGCGCACCGTGACGCGCTTCCAGCCATCGGGAGTCTTCGCCTTCACGCGCACGCAACCGCCACAGGCCGCACCGCCATCCCACGGACCTTTATCATCACCCGGCGAAACATTCACGTGGATAGCTGCATAATACTGAATGTTAGTTTGTCCATAATTACAAGCGCCACCCAAGCTCGTTTCCTTCTCGGTGATACTCCCGTAAGTCGTCACGGAACCCTTGCCCCCGTTCTCGGTGAGTGTCGGGTCGGCCGCGGTATAGCTATCGCAATCGGTACACTTGCCATCGTCGCCACCGTCATCGTCAGAGGATGCCGGAACCGCGCTAGACGTAGGTTCGCTACTAGACGAAGGAGTTTCAGCACTCGATGCGGGAGCAGCACTAGACGAAGGCTTTTCAGCACTGGACGAAGATGTGGTAGACGAAGCCGGAGCGGCACTCGATTCAGGCGCCTTGCTCGATGAAGACTTTGCAGCACTACTGTTCTCTTTTGTAGCTTCCTGCGAGCTGGACATTTCGCCCTCTTCAGAAGAGGTCGCTTCGGCAGAACTCAACGCAGGCTGGGAGCTCTCGTTTGCAGGAGCACCCGTACTGGAACTAGAATCATCACCGCAAGCAACGAGCACCATGCCCAAGCAAAAAAACAGGACTCTTAAACTGCAAAATCTAGGCATTTACGAACCACTATCTACTTATTATAAATCGCTTCGAGCGCGGCGGCAAGGTATGCCAGCGGAGCGTTCCAGTTAATGGCCACTTCGTTCGTCGCATAGCTGCAGCGATCATCAATATAGGCAAGTGCAGGCTTGTCGGCAGCGGCATAGTTCGGGCACTTCCAGTTTTCCTTGCCATCCAGGTTGATATCCTGCTTGCCCAAGTGCGGGCCACCCACGAGCATGCCCGGCACCGGATCGTCCACCATGTCCGATTCGCTCGGGCGGTGGTGCGGGTTGCGCGGGCTACGGTAACCGAAACCGGTCACGTAGGTAATGTCCTGCGGGTTCTTGCCGAGCAAGTAGTCCAGACACTGCTGCGCCCCATCCAGGTAGCTCTTGTCCTTGGTAAGCAGGTAAGCATGCACCAGCACAATGCCATTGTTCGCCATCGCACTGTTGCTGCCCCAGTTCCAGCTCCACGGGAATGCTGGCAAGCGGTAAGCACTCGTGTCACCTACAGCGCGGAGGTTGTTCGCCTCGTTCAGCACGACCTTCTTTGCAGCAGCAACCAGCTCGGCATCAAAATCTGCGGAATCCAGCGCAACACGGAAAGCGGAAAGCATGTTCACATTGCCCCACCAGGCGCCATCGGGCGTGAACGCATTCGCCTTCAGGTCCTCCTGGTAAGCGGCAGTCGCCTTGTCGGCCTTCGCACCCGCAGCCACCTTCGCGCGGAAGAGCTCGGCCGCAGCCCAGCGGAATTCGTCCTTGCCGTTCTCGTCGCCGGGCATATAGCTACCCGTCTGCACGTCGTCGGGCTGCTTGTAGAAAGCTTCCGGATTCTTCTTGGCCCAGGCATACGCACTCTCGGCAGCCTTGAGCATCTTGTCGGCATAAGCCTTGTCGATATTCCTGTACACCACGCTCGCCTGCGCCATCACGGCCGCAAAGTCCAGCGAGGCCGTCACGTTCTTGATAATCGCGTAACGCGGAGCGATATCGTTTTCGGGCAGCACACTGCCGCCAAACTTGAGCGTAGTCACCTTGTGGTACACGCCGCCATCCTTGTCCTGCATGGTCAGCATCCAGTCGAGGTTGTAGCGCACTTCTTCAAGGAGCTCCGGGTATTTCGGGAATTCGCGCGGGATGTTCCACTTGAGGGAATCCGCATATTTCGGGAAATGTTCATAAATTTCGAGCAAAGTAAACACGGTGATGCCGGAGTTCACGATGTACTTGCCGTAATCGCCCGCATCGTACCAGCCGCGCTGCGACTTGATGGTCTTGCCATTACCCTTGCCGCCCGTCGCCTTGTCGGAGCCGTAGACAATCACGTGATCGTCCTTGTGGCCCGCGGCACGCGCCCACTTGCCCGCATACTGCGGCTCAAGCGCCATGCTCGCACGCTGGTAGTAGAACCACTTGAGGGCGGCCTTCACCAGGTCGCCGTATACATTTTTCCCGACGACAACGGGCGTGCCCACATATTCGCCACCACGGAAAAGCCGATAAGTTCCAGGAGTCTTTACAGAAGAAATATCGAAGGTCTGCACTTCCTCGCCGC
>JAEEGI010004522.1_pt1 | contig 32495 bp, 31 predicted proteins | sample 8958751 | NCBI WGS metagenome assembly JAEEGI01 (sample SAMN16246545, study PRJNA631951) | gut metagenome | biome: gut microbiome; feature: rumen; material: KS-attached | host: Bos | place: Iran: Karaj | collected 2018-10
GTATGTGGCGAAAAATACCTCTCACGGAGCGGACTGTGCGAGCGAAGCGAGTGCGGGTAGCGGAGTGCGATCCTTCTCAAATCGCAACCCAGCGAAGCGGATGCGATTTGATTTATTTCAGCTGATGGACTTCGCCCGTGGCCTTGGTGCGCCAGCGGGGCTTCAGGGGCAGGGGCCAGTTGAATTCCATGGCCCCGGGGGTAGGACAGTCGGTGGCGCAGCAGCCGCAGTACCAGCACTCCTCCGGATGTAGAAGGATGGGGGGACCGCCCTTCTTGGGATTGGGGATGAACACGTCGATCTGGCAGGTCTCCACGCAGGTGTTGCAGCCGACGCACTTCTCCGGGTTGATGCGCACGGGCACGCTGGGGGTCTGCACATTGGGGATGGCATACACTTTCTTTTCCATCGTCATAGCCCTCCTTCCTCAGTTTTCCGGCTTCCAGACGCCGGCATAGTCCTGGTTGTGGGCCTCATACTGCTCCTTCATATTACCCCAATACCGGATGGGCACCCGCTCGAACTTCACTTCATTGCCCTCCAGATGCAGGGCCAGATAGTTTTTCAGCTCCTCGGGATCGGCCTCGGGATAATCCACCTTCGTCAGGCTCAGCTGCGGGCTCGAAAGCTTCCGCTCCTTCATGGCGCTGAGCATGATCTTCGCGTGCTCGATCAGGCTCAGGTCCTCCAGGGAGCGCATGAGCTTGTGGGGGTCCAGGGCATAGAGCTGGGGCACGGCATATTTCTCGATGCGCGCGATCTCCTCCTGGGCCAGGGTCAGCAGGGCGTCGCTTTTGTATTCTCCGGCGAAGTACTGCATGGCGCGGCTGAGGCCGTTGTGCAGCTCCTTCCACTCGATGCCGTCCTCCCGCCTGGTGGGGGCCAGCACCCGCTCCTTTTCCTTATCGATCTGCTCCCGGCAGACCTTCCCGGCCTCCGCGCCCTTGGCGTAGGCGGCGGCCTTGCGTCCCGCATAGCGCCCGGTGGCGGCGGCATAGCTGTGGTCGCCGGGGGAGAAGGTGGCAGTGCCCGCGGCGTAGAGCCCGTCCAGATTGGTCTTGAGGTTCCAGTCGGTCATGAGACCGCCGCCCCGCGCGGATTCCAGATACTGCTGGGAGCCCTGGAATTCGATGAGGGAATAGTTCATGATCTGGTCCTTGGTGTAGTCGAAGCCGCCCTCGGTCATGGTCTTCACCATGATCTTGGTGGTGGATTCCTCATTGAGCATCAGGTTCCAGGTGGCGTTGGATTCCTTGGGGTCGATGCCCGCGAAGTCCGCGTAGAAGGGCAGCACGTATTCGCCGCTGAGGACGCCGGCCCTCATCTTGGCCCCGTCGGAGAACATTGCCCCGCCGTCGGCCCAGCCCTGGGTGGCGTAGGGCAGCTTCTTGCCGTTAGCATCCACCATGGGGATATTCTCATAGCTGGCGTCGCCGCCGCCGGTGTACCACTTGTGCTTGAGGCCCGTGGCGATGCGGTAGGGGGCGGAGCCCTCCATCATGGTGAGCTTGGCGCCGGCCTTCCAGGCCATCGCCAGGCCGTCGGAGCTGGCGTTGCGGGAATACATGGAGGAATAGCCGCCGTGCTCCATGTCCATGAACCAGACCTGGCCCGCGCCGCCGGTGGAGATGATGACCGCCTTGGCCTTGACCACGACGAATTCGCCGGTGCGCACGTTGACGCCCATGGCCCCCACGACGCGCTTGCCCTGCTCTCCGTCCTCATTCAGCAGGGCCGTGGCCATGACCCGGTCCAGGATCTCCACGCCCAGCCGCTTGCATTCCTTTTTCAGGATGGGCTTGAAGGTGCTGCCCCAGATGCGCAGCACGGTGTTGTTGCGCTTCTCGGGGGGATTGAAGTCGGGATCGCCGGAATCCCAGCCGGGGGTGATGCCCAGGGCGGCGCTTTTGGAGTAGCGGGGGGAGACCATGAATTTCGTCTTGTCGTCCCGGCCCTCCACGCCCACGAACTCGTCGTCCGTGTCCCGGATCTTGCCGCCCATCTGTTCCATTTCCAGCAGGGTGTCGAAGTCCTCGCGGCACTGGATCTCGATGCCGATGCCGTTGGAGAAATCCCCCAGGGATTCCATCTCCGCCACGGCCCACTCGTCCGGGTCCACCCTGGACAGGGGATTGCCGGGGACGTTGCACCAGTGGTCGCAGCCGGGGCCGCCCGCGCCGGAACGCTTCACGTCGCCCTTCTCAAGGATCGCCACCTTCACGCCCTGGCGCGCCGCGCTGATGGCGGCCCAGCAGCCGGCGATGCCGCCGCCCAGCACCAGCACGTCGGTTTCCACTTCTTTTTCCTCGCCGAACTTGATGGGATAGGGCCACTCCGGCGGCGTTCCCTGTGCTTTCAGGTATTCATGCCAAGTTCCCATAGGACACCTCCTCGTTCTTTGTTGATTTTTACTAATCATACTACCGAACGGGGGCGTTGTAAATCCTTAATTTCAAGTCACGGCCGGCCGGTCCGGGGCAAATTCCCACAGGGGGAGGGCGGACCAGCCGTGGCAGTCGCTGCGGGGGCGCTCGGGCGCTTCGGGGAAGGTGGTGCAGCCCAGGTCGAGGAATTCCTGCCAGCTGCCCCACAGCTCCTCCGTGCGTTCGTACATCCCGGTCTTTTCCAGGGCGCGGAAGAGATAGAAGCGCTGCATGAAGCTGCAGGGCACCAGGGCGTCGTCCGTCAGCACCTTTTCCATGACGGTCCTTGCCCTTTCCCCCCGCAGCAGGCCCGTGAGGACGGCGAAAACCTGGGTGTGCTGGCTGAATTCGTCGATATCGGCTCCCTCGCGGAGAAGGCCCTTTTCTTCATCCCAGCAGCGCAGCTCCGTTAGACGCAGGAGCGTTTCCCCCTCCGAGGTCCAGTATGCCGCCAGGTCGGCCCGGCGGAACCTTGGCAGCAGGCGGCAGAGGCTCTGCAGGGCATAGACGAAAAAGAGGTTCTGCAGGGCGCTCTCCCCCGCCCTGGCAGCCGTGGGGGTGCAGGCCCCGCCCCGGGACCAGCGCTCCGTCCAGTCGAAATAATCCCAATAGCCCTGAGGGGCCAGCATGCCGGAGGCCGTCCGCTTCATAAGGAAGGTCTCCACGATCCGCTCCGCGATGGGGATGTAAGGCCGGACGAAGTCCTCGTCGCCCGTATAGTTTACATAATCCTCCAGCATCAGGAGGAAATAGAGGGCAAAGGCGGGGATGGTCTGCTGATCCCGGCTGGGAAAGCGAGCCTGGATGAGGCCGCCGGGCTGAAGGGAGGCGGCAAAGAGGCGGATGGCCTGCCGGGGCAGGGCGACGTCCTCCGTTGCGGCGTAGGTGAACAGCATTTCCAGGCGGCTGTCGCAGGCATACATCAGCTGCTCGTAGTAGGGGCAGTCCTCATAGGTGTCGTGGGCGCAGAGCCGGAGGGTGCGGAAGGCCGCGTCGTAGAGCCTGGCCTTTTTGGCGTCCGTGAAAACGGGCCTTTTCGTGTTTTCCAGGGGATAGGCCGTCTCCACATAGGGCCGGGGCAGAAGGGTCAGGGCCTCGTCCCCCGTCTCCGCGGTTATCTCCACGAAGCGGAAGGTGCGGAAGCGGAAGGTTTCGAATTCCCCGTCGCCGCCCACGGCGTATTCGTCCCGGACCCCCAGGATGAAGCCGCTCGCGTCATCCCGGCGGGCTTTGAAGGGGAAGCCGTTTTCATCCCTTTGGAAATAGCTTTCCGCGTAGGTCAGCTTCAAGCGCGCCCCCCGGCCGCCCCGGAAGCCGATGCGGAAGAAGGCGGTGGTGAGCTCTCCGGCGTCCAGCACGAAGCGGATTTCGCTGTGGGGCGGGATGCGCCGCGCCTCCCAGCCGGGAAAGGTCTTTTCCCGCCGGTACAGCAGGGGGATGGGCCGCGGGAGGAAGGTCTTGCCCCGGCGGGTGCCGAAGGGCTCATAGTCCGCGGCCTGGACCACGGTCACCGGCAGGGTCCCCTCCGTCGGCCAGTCCGGGCGGAAGAAGGGGTTTGACAGGGCTTTCGCCCCGTCCACGGTCTCCATGCAGCCCATCATGAAGATCTCGTGCCGGTTGAAGCCCTGGCCCGCGTCCGGCCAGGCCCGCCAGGCGCTTTCCGATGCCAGGTCCAGGTCTCCCAGGCGTCCCGCGGCGGAAATGGCGGGGCCTTCGTCATCCCCGAAGCAGTGATAGGGTCCCTCCTCCTCGCCGGGGCGCTCGGGATAGGAGAAGACCTGCACCGCCAGGCGGTTCTCCCCCGCCCGGAGATAAGGGGCGATATCCAGCTCGTCCACATAGGCGATCTCCTTCGGGCCGCGGCAGGGGCCGAAGAGCACGCTGACGCCGTTGACGAAAAGCTTGAACTGGGTGCGGCCGCTGATGCTGACGGGGCAGCGCGCCGGCGCTGCGGCGAGAGCTGCGCGGCAGCCGAACCAGAGGGGCACGATGCGCTTTGCGGGGTCATAGCCGAGCCGGGTCAGTTCTTCGGCGGGCACGCCGAGAAAGCGGCGGCCGGACAGGGGCTGAAGCATGACGGGCGCCTCCTTTGTAGCAATTTCAGAAGAATCGGGCATGGGTAAACGGAGGGACGCTTCCCCGAAACGGAGGTTTCCACATCCCCAAATGCACGTCAGCCGCCCGGCTGCAACCCGAACGGCTAACGGTCTTCGTTGACGGATCAGGGCTGACCGCCATGTGCAGCGCCCTGTTTTTCATTATAATCTCCGGCCCTGCTTTGTCAAGTGACGGGGCGGGCCCGCGCTGCAGCAGCCGAGCGGGGCTTCCTTCGATTTTGGGTTTTTCAGCGTTTCCGAAGGGTGGTGAGCTGGCGCTTCAGGGCCCCCATCTGGCCGCCGGGATAGCCGCCGGAGAGCTCGTGGGTGAGGTATTCCGGCCCTACCCGGTCAATGATGGCGGCACAGAGAGGCTCCGTCCAGGGGCGGTGGCGGTCGATGTGCTGGATGTGGCCGTAGGACACGGCGAAGGCGGCGAAGTATTCCTCCGGGAAATCCGGGGGGAGCGCCCCCAGGTTGTGCCGGCAGTAGCCGCCGCTGAGGCTCTGGTGGAAATGGAGGCCCCGGACGCGCTCCGCCAGGGAGCCGTGCCTGTCCAGCATTTCCAGGATATAGGCGATCCCCTGCTTCTGCGTTTTGATCTGCCGGTTGGTGTTCATGAGGTGCCCCGTGTCCAGCATGACGCCCACGCGGGGATAGTCGATGCGCTCCAGGAGATAGGCCGTCTTCTCCGGCTCGGTGAAGGTGAAGCCCGGCCACCACTGGTTTTCCACCAGGAACTCGAAGCCGGGTTCCACGCCCCGGAGGAGCTCGTTGGCAAAGTCGATGGCAGCGTCCAGCACCTCCTTGTCCGAGTGGAGCCAGCGGTAGGTGTAGCCCTCCTCCAGGGACACGTCCGACACGTGGAAGACGAGATAAGGCGCTTTCAGCTTCTGCGCCAGGGCCAGGTCCTCCCGAAACTGGGCCATGAGGTCCTCGCTCCGCTGCCCACGGTAGATTTTCTCCACTTCCTCCCAGCTGCGGAATTTCCGCAGCAGCGCCTTTTCATCCTGCCGCCAGAAATCCACCCAGTCGGGATAAAAGGTCAGGTGATACCCCGTCACCAGGTGCAGGGGCACGTCCGCCGCCAGATCGTCCGGGTCGGCGATGACCTCCAGGCCGTCCAGCCCCAGGGCCCTGACCTGCTTCCCCAGGGCCTCCCAGCTCCCGTAGGGGCGGATGCAGTATTGGGACAGGGGGAAATTCAAGCTTTGTATCATTGGTTTCTTCCTTCCTTTACAGGCTGAAATCCGGGGCATTGTCCCGCTGATAGGAGCACCAGTTGCCGTTTTCCACCAGCTCCTCCGACGCCAGGGTGCGCAGCAGCTCCTCCGTCTGCCCGAAGCGTTCCAGCTGCGCGGCCACCTCGGTGTAGAACCGCTTCATCTTCCCGTGGTCCGAGACCGTCCGGGGCAGGGACTGCTTGCCGTAGTAATTGGCGATGAACAGGGTGGCGGCGCTGAGGAGGCCCAGGGCCACCTTCAGCAGGGTGCGCCAGAGGCCGATCGCCGCCGGCGTGGCCCTGGGGGCCAGGAACAGGCCGCCGAAGCAGATTTCAAAGAGCAGGGCCAGCACATAGAGGGCGACGCTGGCGATGAGGGCGGTGCGCACCACGGCGTCGCTGCGGTCCATGGCCCGGCGGGACCTGCGCTCCGCATTTTCATGATAATCCCGCTGGCACTCCACCCAGCAGGCGCGGATATCCCGCCGGCTCTGCGGCGGCGGGCCCACGGTGAGGGCGCAGAGGGCAGCCAGGACCCAGGGACATTCCTCCCGCTGGGTGCGGGGAAAGAGCTCCGAAGCCTCCATTTCGCTGCCCGCATAGCGCAGGAAAATCTGGGTGCGCAGGCTCTCCGCCAGCACCCGATATTCGATGTAGCGCCGGTGGCAGTCCGAGCGGACGGCCCGGCGGCGGAACAGCCAGCCCAGCAGCAGCATGGCCCCGCAGACCAGGAGCATCCAGATGAGCTCCGCTTCGTCATAGAGCAGGAACGCGGCGGTCACGGCGGTGCAGGCTGTCGCCAGGAGGGCCAGCAGCCGGCGATAGGCTTTGGCGCTGCGGAGGCTGAGGGCGTCGGAAACATGGTAGACCGCCTCCATCCGGCGCAGCAGACCGTCCCCTTCGTCCTTTTCCGGCAGCAGCGCTTCCCCCGGTCCGGCCTCCGGCGCCAGACGGTTCAGCTCGTCCGTCTCCGCCAGGGTCTTTTCCAGCGCTTCCAGGTTACCCAGCAGCCGCCGCTCCCCCGCCGGCCTGCCTCCCGCGGCCCGCGGAGCCAGGATATGCACCACCGCCGTGTTCTCCGCCCCCCGCAGGGGCATCCCCCGCCGGGGCTGATAAGCGCCCCCCAGGGAAAAGGACACCGCCTCCGCCGTGCCGCAGCCGCGGCCTCTGCCGGGGCCGCCGTCCCAGAGGGCCAGGAGCAGATGGCTGTGGACGGAGATATAGATGCCCGCCTGGCGGTAGAGGAAATCCCGGTCCGGCGCAGGCGGCGCTTCCTCCGCGTTCGGGACCGTGAAGACCGTCTCCGCCGCCCGGCAGTGGCGCTGGAAGCGCTGCTTTTCCTCCGGGGGAAAGGCGGCGGTAAAGGCATCCGCCTCCATGGGCAGTGCCGCGGCGATGGGGATGCCCAGCGCCGCAGCCGCGTCGGCGCAGAGGAGGTCGGCTCCCTCCGCCAGGCTGGTGAGCAGCAGCAGAGGGGAATGGGGGACCTTCTCCCGCAGGGCCTCCAGCTCCCGTTTCACCGCCGCCAGCAGGGGCTCCCGATCCTCCGGGCGCAGGGCCCGGTGGCCGGTGACGCCGATCACGATGGGGATGCGCCCGTCCTCCGTCATCCTTCCGCTCCCTCCTCCGGCTGCCGGGGGCAAAGGGGGTTCTCGTAGAGCCCGGCCCCGGCAAACCAGTTATAGCTGCGGCAGCCCCCGCCGCAGTATTCCCCCACGGCGCAGTCCGCGCACTTCCCCCTCAGCATTTCCGGGGCGAAGCGGCGGTTGTAGGAGAAAGCGTTTGCATCCTCCCAGATGTCCCGCAGGCTTCTCTGGCGCAGGTTCCCCTCGATAAAGCGCTCGTCATAGAGGCTCTCGCAGCCCCGCACGTTCCCCGCGCTGTCGATGCCCAGGGTGCTGAGCCCCGCGCTGCAGCCGCCGAAATACGCGCCCTTCCGGCCCCGGACGGCCGTTTCCTCCGGCGTGAAATAGCCGATGTTGTCCGCCGCGAGGATGGCGAAGGGGGCGCGGGGCCCTTCCGACGCAATAAAACGGAGCACGGCCAGGGGATCAAAGCAGGTGTCCATTCCCCCCGCCCGGGCATTGCCCATGGGGCTGCAGGCCTGGAGCTGCCAGGCGAAGATGGGGTAATCCTTCAGGGTCTCATAAAACTCCGGCAGCAGGGGCGCGTTGTCCGCCCGCAGAGCGGAGATGACGGAGGTGGGGATGCCCCGCTGCGTCAGAGCCCGGATGGCCTCCAGAGCGCGGCGATAGCTGCCCGCCTGCCGCCCCGCGTCGTGGACCCGCTCCGGCCCGTCCAGGCTCACCGCCACGGATTCGACGCCCAGAGCCGCCAGGTCCGCCAGGCATCCTTCATTCAGGATGAAGCCGCTGGTGATGACGCAGACCTTCATGCCCAGTCCGATCAGCGCTCCGGCGATCTCCTTCCAGTCCGGCCGGAGGAAGACTTCGCCCCCCAGCAGGTTCACCCGGCGGCAGCCCAGCGCCGCCAGCTGCGAAGCCACATCCAGGCATTCCGCCGCAGAAAGCTCATCCTCTCTGGCTTCCCCGGCCCGGCTGCCGCAGTAGGCGCAGCGGAAGCAGCAGCGCAGCGTCAGCTCCCAGACCACGCTGTCCAGCTGCCAGGGACAGGCTTCCCTCATGCTTCCCCGTCTCCCTTATCTTCTGCTTTGGCAGGGTCTACGGGGGAAGGGACGCCCATCATGCCCAGCATCATGCCCATCCCACTGCTCCGCGACGGCTCCGGCCCGGCGTAGACTCCGACGGCGAGGGAAGGATCCTCCTCCGGCAGCCCGGACCGCTTTCCGGCGAAGAACTCCGGCCCGGCGTAGACCAGGGCCGCCCGTTCCGGCTTTTCCGGTCCGGCATAGACCGGGGAAGGCTCCTCCGGCGGTTCCGGTCCGGCGTAGACGGCGTCGAAGCGTTCATCCGCCGGGGACGTGGGTTCCCCGTCGAATTCCGGCCCGGCGTAGACGTCCAGGACCTCTCCCTCGTTGCCGCGGGAAGGCTCCGGCCCGGCGTAGATCCTGCCGGCGCGGCGGGCAAAGTATTCCGGTCCGGCGTAGACCGCCGCCGCCGGGTTTTTCTTCTGCTTGTTGAAGGGGTATTTCTTTCTCTTTCCGAAAAGGCTGAACGCCATTTGGGACACTCCTTCCGGGGCGGCAGGGGCGCGAAGGGGAAGTGCCGCGAAGTTGATTTATTATACCATTGCATGCGCGGCTTCACAAGCGCACTTTCTCTTGTGCTTCCCCGTCCCGTCGTGTAAAATGGGGAAAAAGCCAAGCCAGGGGAGGGACGCCCATGGAAGCGCATTTCTGCGCCTTTATCAGCTACCGCCACCAGAGTCCGGATCAGGAGATCGCCAAAAAGCTGCACACCGCCATCGAGACCTACCGCATCCCCGCCGCCATCCGCAAAAAGACCGGGCGCAAGACCATGGGCCGGGTCTTCCGGGATCAGGAGGAGCTGCCCCTCTCCCCCGACCTGGGTTCGGATATCGAGGCGGCGCTGGAGGGCAGCGAGTGGCTCATCGCCATCTGCTCCCCCCGCTATCTGGAAAGCCGCTGGTGCCTGCGGGAGATGGAATACTTCCTCCAGCACAAGGGGCGGGACCGGGTGCTGGTGGTGCTGGCGGAGGGGACCCCGGAGACGAGCTTCCCGGAAATGCTGCGCTTCGAGGCGGACGAAAGCGGCGTCCTGCGGGAGGCCGAGCCCCTGGCGGCCAACGTCTGCGGGGACAGCCTTCCGCAGCAGCTGAAAAAGCTCCGGGGGGAGCAGCTGCGGCTCTTTGCACCCATGCTCTCCGTGGGCTACGACGACCTCAAGCGCCGGGCACGGCAGCGGCGCATCCGCACAGCCGCCGCCCTCACCGCCGCGGCGATCGTGATCGCCGCGGGCACGGGGACCTATCTGTCCGTCAACCACGCCAGGAACGAAGCCCTCAAGCGGGAAGCGGCGGAGCAGGCCCGGCTCGCCGAGGAGCAGCAGCGTCTGGCGGAGGAACGCAGAAAGCAGGCGGAGCAGGAGCGGCTGGCCGCCGTATCCAACAGCATCGGGGAAGACCTGGAAAAAGCCGCCTCCGCCCTGGGACAGGGGGAGCGGCGCAGCGCGGCGGCCACCCTGCTGGAGGCCCTTTCCCTCAGCGGGGATAACGGGGACATGCGCCGGGAGGAGATCGTTGCCCAGCTGCGAAAGACCATGTATATCGAGCCCTACAGCCCCGTGGCCGGTTTCACGGGCCAGAATGTCCGCCTGATGGACATGGCCCCCTCCCCCGACGGGACGAAGGCCATCGGCATCGAAAACGCCAACTCCGCTGCCCTCATCGACTTTTCCACGGGGGAGGTGGCCTACCGGGTCAGCGTGGGCAACGGTCAGATCCACAGCCTCCTCTTTTCACCGGACGGCGCGCGTTTCTGCGCGGTCTGCGACGAGGGGCGGCTGGCGGTCGTCTGGAACACCGCCGACGGATCGGAAGCCTTCCGCTACGTCAGCAGGCAGAACAAGCCCTACCACATCGCCAACGCCCTGTTCTGGAGGGACGGGAACACCCTGCTGGTGCAGGACATGGAACACTTCTATTTCGTCTCCGCCGACGGCACGGAAAAGCTGCTCTACACCCTGGGGGACGACCAGGACTGGTATTCCTACGAGGATAACTACTATACCCTTCTTTTCCAGAAGCCCCTGGACGAGCTCATCACCGGCCGGGAGGACATCGACGATTTCACCGGCACCGGCCTGGCGGTCTCGGAAGACTGGTCGAAGATCCTGATCTCCGGCGTGGACGGCAAGACGGGGACGATCATCCTCAACGAGCAGGGGGAGACGGTCTGCCCCCTCTACGGCATGCCCGGCACCGTCTTTGAGCACTATACCCTCTCCCCCGACGGGCGGCGGGCCGTCTGCCGCTCCTACCTGGGCCCCATGTTCCAGTGGGACGCGGACACCGGCGATCTGCTGACCGTGGACTATTTCGATCCCGCCCAGGGGCAGGCCAGCGACGTGTTCTTCTCCCCGGACTCCTCCCTCATGGCCTTCGTCGCCTGCGACACCCTCTACTGCGTGGACCCCTGGAACGAGATCATGATGTTTTCCGGCACCATCGACAGCACGAACGTCGTCCCCCATCTGGTGTTCAGCCGGGACGGCAGCACCCTGTTCCTCACAGCCCAGAGCCTGTATATCATCGACGCCCATACCGGGGCCCTGCTCCGCTCCGACGAGGCGGATTTCTCCGCGCTCCACAGCGGGGTCATCCCCCTGGAGGACACGGTCTTCATCTCCCGCTCCAACGGCGACGCCTACCTTTACAGCCTGCCCGCCCTGGCCTCCGTCCGGGTGGCGGAGGGCTTTGACGGCAGCCTTTGCCCGGCCTATGACCCGGGCGTCCAGCCGGAGAACTGGGACAGCACGGCCCTGCAGGGCGAGCACCGGCTGACCGATTCCTTCCGCACCACCACGGTACTCACCGACCTGAGCCCCAGGCTCCGCTTTTCCCGGGACGGGGAACGGGCCGCCCTCCTTTACCCAGACGGGGTGATCGAGCTTTTCCGCCGGGGCGGCGACGGCAGCGTGGAAACCATGATCGGCCAGCTCACGGGCGAGGTGACCGCCTTCGGCATGACGGAGGACCGGCTGATCGCCTCGGACAACACGGGACGGCTGATGATCTACGGCCTGGCCTCGGGCTCGGTGCAGCAGATCCTCAACCTGGAAAAATCCTATACCCGCTTTGCCTTCAGCGGCGACGGAAAGCTGCTGATGGCCCAGGGCTGGGACGGGGCGATCGACGTGTTCAGCCTGGAGGAAGCGGAAAAGCTCTTCTCCATGACTTCCCCCGCGCTCTTCACCGATTTCGGCTTCAGCGAGGACGGTGCCTGGGCCGTGGGCTTCACCCCCGCGGGCTGCGTGCTGGGGGACCTGTGGAAGGACGAGGACGCCCTGATCGCAGCGGCAAAGCATCTGGCAGGATGACCGCGGACAATCAACCGGGCGGGGAAGCACAACGGCTCCCCCGCCCGGTTTTCTTCTGTTATTTTGCCTTGATCTCCTGGATCCACTTGCCGGTGCAGTAGCGGATGAAGCAGACGATGCCCTTGAGTGGGAATTCCACATTCAGCAGGAAATAGACCCAGGCGGGGCTGAGATGCCAGACGAAGCCCGCCAGGGCTCCCAGGGGCAGAGAAATGAACCAGACGCAGCTGGAATCCGCCAGGAGCAGGAAGCGGGTGTCGCCCCCGCCCCGCAGGATGCCCTTGGAGATGACGAAGGCCACCATCTGCAGGGGCAGCATCAGATAGGTGATGTTCAGCATCTGCCGGGCGATGACCTCCGTCTCCGGCTGGATGGTGTAGAAGCGCAGATAGGGTCCCGTCAGGGCCAGGAGGACGGGGATCACCGCCAGGCCGAACAGGAACGCCAGCAGGATATAGGTGTTGCCCTGGCGTTTCGACTGCGCCAGGTCCCCTTGCCCGATGGTGTTGCCGATGACGATGGCGCTGGCCCCGGAGAGGCCGCCGTTGAGGATGGTGATGAGGCGCACCAGGCTGCCGGAAATGGAGTTGGCGGCGCTGATCTCCGCGGAGATATGGCCGTAGATGACGCTCACCAGGGTGAGGCTCAGGCCCAGGAGGGTATCGCTGAACAGCACCGGCAGGCTGAATTTCACATACTGCCTCCGCAGCGCCCCGCCGGGACGCAGGAAATGCCGCAGCCGGAAGCCGAAGGAATCCTCCTTCACGGCGAAATAGCCGAAGACAAAGAGGAATTCAAAGGCGCGGGCGATGACCGTGCCCACCGTAGCCCCCAGCAGCTCCAGCCGGGGCGCGCCCAGCTTGCCGAAGATGAAGACCCAGTTGAAAAAGAGATTCAGGAAAAAGGCGACGGCGGAGCCGATGAGGGGCACCCGGACCTTGCCCACGCTGCGCATGAGATAGGTGGCGGTGGAGCTGAGACCGGCCAGGAGGAAGGTCGCCCCGATGAGGCGCATATAGGGCCCGCCCACGGCGACGACCGCGGCGTCATTGGTGAACGCCCGCAGCAGCAATCGGGGCCAGACCATCCCCAGCAGGGTGAACACCATGCAGATGGCCGCCGTCACCCGCAGGGCCATGGCCGCCGTGGTGAGCATGGGCTCACGCTCCTTCCGCCCCCAGAACTGGCTGGACATGACCACCGCGCCGCTGCCCAGGCCCATGCAGATGAACTGAAAGAAGGCGTAGGCCTGGTTGGAGAAGGCCGCCGCCGCGATGCTCGTCTCCCCGAAGGAGCCGATCATGATGTTGTCCAGGAAGTTGACGCCCACGGTGATGAGCTGCTGGAGGATCACCGGCAGCATGAGCAGCACCGTCTTTTTATAGAAATTTCTGTCGCGCAGAACGAACATGTCTTTCCCCGCTTTCGTGCTGAATGCTTGTATTGTAGCACGTTTTTCCCGCCGCGAAAAGACAGATGCAAAACCGGCGGTTCTGTAGTATCCTGTCTCCTAGATAGGAAAATATTTCCAGATATAAAGAAAGGAGACAGCATATGCGAGAGTCAAGAACAAAAACAACTCCTGCGCGAGGCACAGACGTCCTCGCCATCCCCGCCGCGCCGCCGGAGAGGCGGAAATTGGCCGTAGCGGCCTATTGCCGCGTTTCCACCGACGATCCATCCCAGGAAAGCTCCATGGAAAACCAGCGGACCCATTACAGGAGCTACATCGAATCGAACCCGGACTGGACCCCGGCGGGAGTCTACTGCGAAGCCGGCGTCAGCGGCACCGCAGCGGAGACCAGGCCGGAGCTGCAGCGCCTGATCGCGGATTGCCGGGCGGGACGGGTGGACATGGTCATCACGAAATCCGTCTCCCGTTTTTCCCGCAACACCGCCGACTGCCTGAGCATCGCGCGGCTGCTGCGCTCCCTGGGGGTTACCCTGGTCTTTGAGAAGGAGCACCTCCGCACGGACCGCATGAGCTCGGAATTCTTTCTGGACGTCTTCGCCGCCTTTTCCCAGGAGGAATCCCATTCCCTCTCCGGCAACATGAAATGGGCAGTCCGAAAGCGCTTCCGGGACGGCAGCTATAAAGGCGCGAAAGCGCCCTACGGCTACCGCAAGACCGAAGAAAGCCGCTATGTGGTGGAGCCCGGCGAGGCGGCAGTGGTGCGCCGCATCTTCGCCGGGCTCGCGGAGGGCAGCAGCTCCGAAGCCATCGCGCGGGAGCTGAAAGGTTGACCTCCGGCCAAGCCTGATGCTGCTGGAGAACGAAGCGCCGCGGAAGGCCCAGAAGGCCAAGCCGGTTCAGTTTATCACCCTGTGGTTGGACAGGGACGGGGAGCGCATCCCTATCACTATCCACGAAGTGAATCACATCATCGGTTTCCGCAGAGCCTGGTGATCCTGGAGGATGGATCCCGCAGCTCCAGCGAGCTGCTGTGCGTCTGCACCGACGACGGCAGCCATAGAGAAAACACGGAGAAAAGTGTTTCGTTACAGACTAGCGGACATCTTCCAATCCGGCTATGTGAAGGTGCTGTAGGAAGCCTGAGACGGGGCGACGGCGCCTGAGAAGCCCGATTGGTCCCGCTTCAAAGCTCCATTGTCAGAAGCGAGCAATACCGGCGGTAAAATAGAAGGAGAGCATCCCTCACAGTGATGGGATGCTCTCCTGTATTTCGGTGGTTCGGAGCAGGTTTCTCGTTCCGTTTCTCTGTTTTCCGCAGTCTGCCGGCACAGAACGCCGTGTTTCGCTGCCTTATCCGATTCTTCGGTTGAAACCAGACGAGGATTTGCGAGGATGATTTTCGTCAGTCGAGACGGAGGATGCAGGCGGGCTGCCGCCCGTCAGGGCCGACAACGAAGAATGACGGAAACCGTCCGTATTTTCAACGAAGAATCGTATCAGACTCTGTACCGCTTCTGCGCAGCATAGGTCGTGTGCAGCAGCTCGTGAGCCTTGTGGCTGCCGGGCTCGCCGAGATAGGTTTCGTACAGCTCCTTGATCATGGGGTTCTCGTGAGACTTCCGGTACGTGCTCTGTTCATCCTGCCGGTACAGGGCTTTGGCGCGCAGGGCCTTGAGATCCACATGCCCGCGGACGTCTGCAGGCTGGTAGGGCTGACCGCCGCCGTTGACGCAGCCGCCCGGGCAGCACATGAACTCCACGAAATCGTAGTTCAGCTCTCCGCTCTTGATGCCCTTGAGCACTTTCTTGATATTGCTCACGCCGGATGCGACGCAGACCCTTACCGTTTTTCCCGGCAGGGCGTACTCCGCCTCCTTGATTTCCTTCGTACCACGGACCTCGTGGAATTCCAGGGGGCCCATCTCGCTGCCGGTGACCTTTGCCACGACGGTCCGCAGGGCAGCCTCCATGACGCCGCCCGTGGCGCCGAAGATGACGCCTGCGCCCGTTGCCATGCCCAGGAGGGGATCACATTCCTCGTCCTTGAGGGAGTTGAACATGATGCCCGCCTTTTCGATCATGCGGCCCAGTTCCCTGGTAGTAATGGAGATATCCACCGGCATACAGCCGTTGGGGAGGCGCTGCTCCTCGCGCTTGCACTCGTACTTTTTGGCCGTGCAGGGCATGATGCAGACCACCACGATATCCTTCGGATCGATCCCCTCTTTTTCGGCATAGTAGGACTTCACCATGGCGCCGAACATCTGCTGGGGGCTCCTGCAGGTGGACACGTTCGGGATGAATTCAGGGAAATCCTGCTCCAGAAAGCGGATCCAGCCGGGGCTGCAGGAGGTGAACAGAGGCAGAGTCCCGCCGCTCTCCAGCCTGTGAAGGAACTCCGTGCCCTCCTCCAGGATGGTCAGGTCTGCAGCGTTGTTCACGTCAAAGACCTTGTCGAAGCCGAGCCTGCGCAGTGCGGCGTACATCTTCCCCTCCACGTTGGTGCCCACGGGATTCCCGAAGCACTCGCCGAGGGTGACGCGCACGGAGGGGGCCGCACCCACCACCACGTGCTTGGAGGGATCGCGCAGCGCAGCGAGGACCTGGTCCGTGTCGTCCTTCTCCGTGAGGGCGCCGGTGGGACAGACGACCGTGCACTGCCCGCAGGAGATGCAGTCCACCTCGGCCAGGGGCCGGTCGAAGGCGGAGCCGATGTGGGTGGCGAAGCCTCTGTCGTTGGGGCCGATCACGCCCACCTCCTGCAGCTTTCTGCAGGCGCTTACGCAGCGGCGGCAGAGGACGCACTTGGAGTTATCCCGGACAAGATGCAGGGCGGAGGTATCCAGCTCCGGCTGCTTGTCCTGGCTTCCGCTGTAGCGGACTTCATTGATCCCGAGCTCTGCGGCAAGCTGCCGGAGCTCGCAGTTTCCGTTGCGCGGGCAGGTGAGGCATTCCATCCTGTGGTTGGACAGGATCAGCTCCAGGGTGATGCGCCTGGAATTCCGCACCTTCTCCGTATCCGTGAAGACCTCCATGCCCTCGGACACGGGATAAACGCAGGACGCCACCAGGCCTTTAGCGCCCTTGACCTCGACGATGCACATGCGGCAGGCGCCCATCTCGTTGATGTCCTTCAGATAGCACAGGGACGGAATGCGAATACCGGCGGACCTGGCCGCCTCGAGCACATTGGTGCCCTCCGGAACGGAAACAGGAATGTTATTGATTTTTAAATTGACCATTTTATCCATCGTCCTGCCTCCTTACTTTTTGGAAATGGCGTCAAACTTGCAGTTAGTCATGCACACGCCGCACTTGATGCACTTGTCGGGATCGATCACATGCGCTTCCTTCACCTTGCCGGTGATGGCGCCGGCCGGGCAGTTGCGGGCGCAGAGGGTGCAGCCCTTGCACTTGTCCGGATCGATCGTGTATGTCAGCAGCTCCTTGCACACCCCCGCAGGACAGCGCTTGTCCACGACGTGGGCCACATATTCATCCCGGAAATGGGTGAGGGTGGAAAGCACGGGGTTGGGGGCCGTCTGCCCCAGGCCGCAGAGGGCGTTGGCCTTGATATACTGGCACAGCTCTTCGATCTTGTCCAGATCCTCCAGGGTACCCTGACCCTTGGTGATCTTGTCCAGCATTTCATGGAGCCGCTTCGTGCCGATGCGGCAGGCGGTGCACTTTCCGCAGCTTTCGTCGATGATGAATTCGAGGAAGAACTTGGCGATGTCCACCATGCAGGTGTCCTCGTCCATGACGATAAGGCCGCCGGAGCCCATCATGGAGCCGATGGCGCCCAGAGAGTCAAAATCCATGGGGATGTCGATCAGGTGGGCCGGAATGCAGCCGCCGGAGGGGCCGCCGGTCTGGGCAGCCTTGAATTTCTTTCCGTTGGGAACGCCGCCGCCGATGTTTTCGATGATGGTCCGAAGGGGGGTCCCCATGGGGATCTCCACAAGGCCGGTGTTGGTGATCTTGCCGCCGAGGGCGAAGACCTTGGTGCCGGGAGATTTCTCGGTGCCCATGGCCCGGAAGGCCTCGGGGCCGTTGTTGATGATCCAGGCGACGTTGGCGTAGGTCTCCACGTTGTTGAGGACCGTGGGCCGGTCGAACAGGCCCTTCACGGCGGGATAGGGGGGCCGGATCTTCGGTTCGCCCCGGCAGCCCTCGATGGAGTGCATCAGGGCCGTTTCCTCGCCGCAGACGAAGGCGCCTGCGCCCAGTCGCAGTCCCACATCGAAGGAGAAGCCGCTGCCGAAGATGTTTTCTCCCAGAAGCCCGTATTCCTTCGCCTGCTGGATGGCGATCTCCAGCCGCTTTACCGCAATGGGGTATTCGGCTCTCACGTAGATATAACCCTGACTGGCGCCGATGGCATAGCCTGCGATGGCCATGGCCTCGATGACCGAGTGGGGGTCGCCCTCCAGGACGCTGCGGTCCATAAAGGCGCCGGGGTCGCCCTCGTCGGCGTTGCAGCAGGCGAACTTCTGCCCGTCGGGGCTGACGGCGTCGTGGGTGAACTGCCATTTCTGGCCTGTGGAGAATCCGGCGCCGCCGCGGCCGCGCAGACCGGAGGCCTTGATCAGGTCGATCACCTCCTGGGGCTTCATCTCGGTGACGACCTTGCCCAGCGCCTCATATCCGCCGACGCCGATGTATTCGTCGATGTTTTCCGGGTTGATGATGCCGCAGTTGCGCAGGGCGATACGCTTCTGATGCTTGTAGAATTCCGTCTCCGTCAGTGAGGTCAACACGCCCTTTTCGTCGGACTCCTTGTGAAGGAGCCGCTCCACGATCCGACCCTTGACGATATGCTCGGAGACGATCTCCTTGACGTCTTCCTCCTTGACGTTGGTATAAAGTGCGCCCTCCGGATAGATCAGGACGATGGGGCCCATGGCGCAAAGGCCAAAGCAGCCCGTCCGGACGACCCGGACCTCCTGGTCCATGCCCGCTTCCGCCAGCTCCTTGTTGAAGAGGTCGATCAGCTTCGGGCTGTGGCTGGCGCTGCAGCCGGTCCCGGTGCAGACCATGATGTGTGAGCGAATGATAGCCATCAGATCCTCCTTACTCGGCAGCGCCTATGGTATAATCCGAAACGATATTCCGGTTTACGATATGATCATTGATGATGCGGGGGACCATTTCGGGCTTGAGCTTCACATAGGTGACCTTCTCCTCTCCCGGTACGAACACCTCCGCAATGGGCTCCAGCCTGCAGACCCCGATGCAGCCGGTCTGCTGGACAATGACGTTTTTCAGGTTCCTCTTGTTCACTTCCTCAAGGAAAGCCTGCATGACCGGCCTGGCGCCGGCCGCAATGCCGCAGGTCGCCATTCCGACGAGGATCCTCACCGTGTCGTCCCCGGCGTCGCGCACGTTCATCTGCTTTTGCATCTTTTCGCGAAGCGCCTTCAGTTCTTCTAAACTCTTCACCGTATTACTCCTTTTCAGCAAGTATATGACTGTTCCTGCTCACGGATGTGCTCCGCGATCCATTGCTGCACTTCCGGTTCTCCAAGAGAGATATCGCCGCCCAGGGCCTCTCTGAGCTCTGCCGTCCCCAGTGAAAAGCCTCCCTTTTCCGTCTCGAACCGATAGTTGAGGTCGCTGTCCTCCGGAACGGCGGCCATCAGCATGGCCACCGTAGCCGCCATATCCCCCAAAGGCGGGCAGTCGATATGGTTTTTATTGAAGACCGCAGTGACCTCGGTGCCCTCGTTAATCCTGCTCTTGATATCCAGGTAGCCCTCCGACTGTTCCGCTGCAAGCTTGAACAGCGGGATCCCCATGCCCACGCGCCGGGTAGTTCTCGTGGTGGTGAAGGGGTCTGTGACGGAGGCGAGCATTTTCTCATCCATCCCGCAGCCGTTGTCCCGGATCCGGATGACGATCCTGTCCGCCGTCAGCTCAAGGGTGAGATCGATCTGCTTCGCACCCGCCGTGATGGAATTGTGTGTGATATCCAGAACGTTCAGCGAGAGCTCCTTCATTCTTTGTACTTGTCGAGGATCGGACCGACCTCCTTCGGGGTGAGCCTGCCGTAGACCTCGTCGTTGATCATCATGACCGGCGCCAGGCCGCAGGCGCCTACGCAGCGGCAGGCGTCCAGAGAGAAGAGCCCGTCCGGCGTGATGCCGCCCGCCTCGATCCCCAGCTTGTCCTTGATGGCCTGGAGAATGTTCGCCGCGCCCTTGACATAGCACGCGGTGCCGAGGCAGACGGAGATGCGGTATTTCCCCTTCGGATTGAGCGTGAACTGTGCATAGAAGGACGCCACGCCATAGATCTCCGACAGAGGCACATCCAGCTCCTCGGCAATGATGATCTGCACTTCCTCCGGCAGATAGCCGTAGATGCTCTGTGCGGCCTGAAGGATCGGCATGGTAGCGCCCGGGGTACCCTTGTATTCGGCGATGATCCTTCGAAGCTGCTCTTCCTGTTCTTTTGTGCCCTGGAAGGGCACAGCCGTTTTCGTGTTAGGCATCGTTTCCTCCTGACTGATATCACTGGTGAAATCACAATTTTACAATTTGTAATATTATAATTCTGAATTGCCCTCAGTGCAAGTCCCGCTGCGCAAAAAACTCAAATCCAGCAAGAATTCCCATACGATTCTTCGGTTGAAACTAGACAAGGATTCGCGAGGATGATTTTCGTCAGGCGAGGCGGAGGACGCAGGCGGGCTGTCGCCCGTCAAGGCCGACAACGAAGCACGGAGGAAATCACACCGCAAAGACTGTTGTTTTTTAATCGAAGAATCGTATCAGAGGACCTGCCGCAGCCCCGGTCTCTACAGCGTATTCCTGCGCCGCAGCCATGCAATGACGGAGGCGCGGTCCAGCTTGTCCAGCTCCATGAACTGCGAGGGTCTTTCGGGGATCTGTTCCACCCTGTGGGCGTCGCTGCCCCGAAGAAAGCGGACGCCGGCAAGATCCTCTCTTCGGGAGGGAAAATCGGCGGGGCAGGCCATGGAGAGCTCAGCCATTCCGAAGCCCATGCCCCCGTCCCAGAAGCCCAGGTTATTCAGAAGGGAGTTGGCCTCCCGGTCGATGTGGGCGGGATAGGCTGTGCCGCCGAATTTCGCCGCCAGGTCGGCGGCCTCATAGACGCCAATGCCGGAAGCTGAGATCAGGAGCTTTTCCTCCTCGCCCGTGATGCTTCCGTCCCAGGCCGCATAAAGCTGTTCTCCGAAGATCCGGGGGCGGTTCCGGATGTCCGGCAGCCTCTTGTAGACGTATTCGGAAAAAGCCATGGCGGAGGAAAGCTCCTCAAACAGGCAGATCACATGGACCTCCTCCGCCGTATTCAGCTCCATGCCGGGGATCCCCAGGATCCCGTAATGCTCGCAGGCTTTCAGAAAGGCTTCGCAGTTCCTGCAGCTGTTGTGATCCGTGAGCGCTGCAATGTCAAAGCCCGAAAGGGCGAACAGCCCGGCCATCACATCCGGCGTGCTGCTGTTTTCGGCGCAGGGGGAAAGGCAGGAATGGCTGTGAAGATCGAAGGCGCAGCGTTTCATGGCCCCAGCGTCGCTGCAAGCCGGACGGAAGCTTCATAGGTGGACAGGGCCGTCCCCAGGAGGTTGATCCCTTCCGCCTCGGCTTTTTCCATGAGCTGCGGGTCTGGCCTGACTCCCTCCGTCAGGATGACGCAGGACAGGTCCGCCATCACGGCGACGGCGGCCACGTTCTGATTGGACATGATGGTGAACCAGGCGTTGCCCGGCTCCGCTCGTCCCATCACCCAGCTGAGCAGGTCGCCGCAGTATGCTCCGGTGATGCTGTTCTCCGGCGCCGGGAGGGCGAAAATCTCCAGCTCCATGGCACCCGTCAGTTCATTGACCGTCATTGTTTCCCCTTCTGAATACGCACTGATTGAGCTGTGCCTTCTCCTGCACGATGTCCTCCGCAAAGGCGTTGCAGCTCGGCGCTCCGCATCCGCCGCAGTCGATCCCCGGCAGCTTCTGTCGAATCTCCCGGATCTTCGTCAGCTTTTCAAAGGCCATGCTCCTGTCCTCATCCAGCAAAAAGGCGGGCAGGTATTCCAGCTTTTTGGAGGCGTAAATCGGTTCCTTGCCGATCTCGGAGACGTCGTATTCCCGGTAGAACTCCGGCAGATCGCCCAGCATCTTTTTGATGCGCAGCTTTGCGTTGAAGGGGTTCCCCACGCAGAGGCTCCCGCCGACGCAGCCGCAGGTACAGGCGTTGAGCTCGATGTAGTCGGTCTCCGGGATATTGCCGTTTTCGATCTCCTCCAGCATACGGATACAATTCTGTATCTCATCCACTGCAATGAAGTTGTATGCCTTCCGGGCCGTGGCCTCTCCGCCGGAATAGGCGTGGGTCAAGCCCCTTCTCCCGCTCTTGCAGAGCGCCAGGGGGTGATCCACCTTTTTGACCGCACTCTCCAGCTCGGAGAAGATATCGACGATGGGAATGGTCTCGTCGATCACCGGCGCATCCAGCAGCTCGGGAGACTGAGCCTCCGTGATCTGGGACGGGCAGGGGACGATGGCGATGATCCCGATCTCCTCCGGCTTGAGGCCGGTTTGCCTTGCTGCCCGATCCCTGGCCAGCATAGCGGCATGCTCAATGGGGATGACCGTGTCCACCACATGGGGGATGAGCTCCGAAAAGCGCATCCGGATGAGCCGGAGGATCGTGGGGCAGCAGGAGGAGATGAGCGGGAGATTCTGCTTCCTCGTTCCGTTCTCGCTTTCCCAAATGGCGGCCTGGGCGATCAGCTCTGCGGAGGCGGCGGGCTCGCATATGTCATCAAATCCGAGATCCAACAGGGCCGTGAGGATGACGTTGGGATCGAACACCGCCGTGAACTGGCCGAACAGGGCCTGATCCGGCAGGGCGACATTCCACTTATATTTCTCCAGCACCTCAAGCCCTGTGTGTACCGATCGTATGGCAGAATGCGGGCAGCGGCTGATGCAGACGCCGCAGTCGATGCAGCGCTGATCGAGGATCTTCGCCTTCCGCTCCCGCACCCGGATCGACTCGTTGGGGCAAGCCTTGATACAGGTGGTACAGCCCACACACTTTGATTTATCAATGATTACCGAATGTTTTTTCATAATCTCCGGTTACCGTATCTTGATTATCATCCTTACCGTTGTGCCTTCTCCTACCGTGGTATCGATCTGCATCTCGTCGGAATAGCGCCTCATATTCGGAAGGCCCATGCCTGCGCCGAAGCCAAGCTGGTTGGCCTGGCTGTCCGCCGTGGACCAGCCCTCCTGCATGGCAAGCTCCAGGTCCGGGATGCCCGGGCCCTTGTCCTCGAGCTCGATCTCGATCTCGTCCATCCCCACCTTGAGCGTTGCGGTGCCCCCGTCGGCGTGGATGACCATATTGATCTCGCCCTCGTACATGCAGATGCCGACTCTTCTGACGACCTCCGGCGGGAGCCCCAGCTTCTTGAGCGCGAACTTGGCAGATCTGGAGGCTTCTCCCGCCTTGTGATAGTCGTTCCCGTCGACCGCATAAGTGAATGTCAGACCCGGCATGGCTTTGGGTCCTCTTCGCGGGAATAGAGGATCCCGCAGGCGGAGTACATCAGGAATCTGCTGGCCAAAACGATCATTCCACTCTCCTCTGCCAGGGAGATGATCTCCTCCGTGGGCATTTTTCCCCGGACAAAAATGATGCATTTCATGTCCACCATCTCGGCGGTCCTGACCACCTGAGGATTGATCATGCCGGTGACGAGGATCTGCTGGCTGTCGGTAAATGCCAGGATATCACTCATAAAATCGCTGGCAAAGACACCCTGCAAGTCGTTCTCCAGCTGATCCTCTCCGCAGAGAATCTGTGCTTCAAGCAAATCTCTGATTTCCTTGACTTTCATGTTTAACCTCGATTCCGTATATGCGTTGGTATGCCGTTATGGCCCTGAGCCACGTCAGCATACCTAGTTATCCATTGGAATTATACAAGATCGTCACAGTAAAATCAAGTCCATGTAATATAATTCATCGCAGTCAGAAATAAACAATTCATAATTATAATTCAAGCAAATGAATCATTAAGAAAGATCGGCAAGGCGGGAACGGATTCGGCTCCGGGAGCGGAAATCTGCGCACGCCTGCGCCTGTTTCCGGGATCGGCTCGTTCCGATCGCTGCGGCGCCGCCGTCATCTGCGGCGTCACCGGCGGCGTCATGGAGGCTGCCCTCCGCACGGAGCCGGAACGGGCCTCCTTCTTTGCGCGTTTCTTCTGCCTTATGCCCCTGTTTACGCTGGAACACCGTGTTTCGTACAACAAAACGCACGGTGTTCTTTGACAGACGGAAATGCCGATCCCGCGCAATCGGGACCGGCATTGTGTTCCTTATTATGCAACGGAGATTCGCTCGCACCAGGGGGGGGGACGTCCTTTTCCTGTACCGCCAGGATCAGCGGACGGGAAAGGGAGCTTTCCCGGCGATATTCCATCGCGCGCCCTGTGTTTTCCGCGTCCTGCCCTGCAAAGGGCCCGTCCATGATCAGCACGTCGCCCGGCGATAGGATCGCCCGGACGATCGGCGCAGCCGGTTCTGTGAAGCTTCGGGCGGAAATTCGCCCGCTGCAGGCGAAAAATGCCCGCTTCCGGTGATTTTCTGCTTTACAAATCCCAAATCCGTGTTATAATACTTGTTGCGGTTCCAAAAGGGATCGCAGATGGGGGCGTAGCTCAGCTGGGAGAGCGTTCGGTTCGCATCCGAGAGGTCGAGGGTTCGAATCCCTTCGTCTCCACCAGAAAAGCAGGTTAAAACTCCTACAATGCCCGGAAAGCTAGGAGTACCAAGGCCTGAGAGGGTGTCTCAATTCACATTGGGACACCCTCTGAATTTTCCTACTTTTTCCCCAAAATCGCAAACCGGATGGACTCGAACTCTCCATCAACATCTGAATATCGCTTTTCAATGCCGGATCGCTCGTCAAATATGGCGACGATCCGGTCTTTTTTTACCCAAAAACAGGAGGTCAGAGAATGAAAATCAATGAAGAAGCCCGTGACCGCTTCTATAAGGAAGTCGGCATTCACCTCGCCCGCGAAGGCTTTTCTGTCCTGGAACAGCGAGACGGCCTGCTCCCCCTCGAGTGGTGCGGCGCGCCTCTCTGTCGGATCACGGCGGGCGGCGGGGCGCAGTTCAGACGCGAGGATTTGGAACGGGAGGACGCTGCGGAAGCGTTCTGCCGGGCAACGGACATCGCCCATACCACGGCAGAATATATGCGCCTCATGGAGTCTTCCCCTCCCCTCCGGGCAAAGGGCTTGGATGGGGACTACCGCGTGCTGGCAGACTTCAATGACACGGTACTGGCAGGTCACCCCACCAGCCAGGGCACGGAATTCGTCACCTGGGAATGGGATTATGAACACACTGGGATGTGGCAAGGCCACTATTACGGAAACAACTACCCAGGAGCGAAACAGGACTTCGCTCTCCGCGCCGGACTCATTCCGGAGTCATTGCTTTTCGAGCAGAGCGAACTCGACGAGCTCTACCGCTGCTGCCAGCGGACGCGGGAGCTGGACGAAACGCTCTCCTATTACGATGAACAAAAGGTGATCCGGCTACAGGAGCATTTGGAAGGACTGTCTCCGGGAATCGGGGAACGGTTCGCCGCGCTGGAGCGACCAGTCGGACCGGAAACACAAATCGAACAGACCATGTATTGAGGCCGGAGTCTTCAGAAATACCAGACTGAAGACTCCGGCTTTTTTCATTTTCAGCAGAAAAAAGAAATAGGAGGTATCGGAATCTTGAATGTAACCCTTTGCAATCGCGGCCACCCGGAATACGGCGCGGCCACCATCCCGCTTCCCATTCCCGATGAGGAGTACGCGCGCTGCATGGAGCTGCTGGAGGCGCTGGAGATCGGCAGCGTGACCGGCCATGACTGCTATGTGGATCAGATCACGGACGCCCCACCCTCCCTGGACATGCTGGAGGGCACCATGATCAACGTGGACGAGCTGGACTTCCTCGCCAGAAGCCTGGACCGCTATACCGATGAGGAGCTGGCGAAGTTCCAGTGCATGACTGCCACCAGGGAGCATTGGGATATGCAGACCCTCATCAACCTCTCCTTCTCCTGTGAGCAGGCCACCGTCATTACGGACTTCTCCAAGCTGGAGGAAGCGGGCCGGAGCCATTACATGACCATGCATGGGGGCGGCGTACCGGTGGAGGAGTACAATCAGCTCAACGGCGTCGGTATCGCCCGAAGCCTCATTGCGGACGGAGGCGGCAGGATCACGCCCTACGGCGTCGTGTTCGAGAACGCCATGCGCATCGAGCCGCTGTACGACGGACACAGTTTCCCGCCGTATGCGGACAAGCCGTATCTCATGGAGTTCACCGTCGAAACGGATCGGGAAGGAGAGCTCACCTTCTTCCTCCCGCAGCCTGAGAAGCGGCTGGAGCGCCTGCTGGAACGGGCGGGAATCCGCAGCGCCGACCAGATTCACCTTCGGACCTGGTACAGCGAGCTTCCGGACGCTGTCGTTGATCGGCTGGATGTCCCCCATGAAAGCCTTGATGAGCTGAACAGCCTTTGCGCCGCTGCGGGGAGATTGGACCAGAAGGAGATGCAGAAGTTCTCTGCAGTGGTGAATTATGCCCAGCCGAGGTACGCATTCCAAATGCGGCTTCTTGCAGAAAACCTTGAACTCTTCGATTTCATACCGGACATTCGGACCGCGGAGGAGTTTGGCCGGTATCTTATCCAGGAATCCGGCCATTACGAATACGACGAAAACCTGGAGCCGTATTACGACTATGATAAGTGCGGTCGGGAACAAATGGAGTCTGAGAGCGGAGGCTACACGCCGGAGGGCTATGTGTCCTATCATGGGACGATGAGTCTGGATGAACTGATGATAGAGGACCCTGTGGAGCAATACCGAAAAGAGCAAGGTCTGCAGATGGGAGGCCTGTCATGCTGATCCTGAACCTGACTCGGGGGGACAGCGGGATTCGCGTTCCGCTCCACCTCCCCGCCACCCCCGCAGATGTTGGCGACGTCTATGCCAAGCTGGATCAGATCAGCAAGAAAGAGAAGCTGACGCGCATCGCCAGTGTGGTGAGCGATTCGAAGTTTCTGGAAAGGTACTTCCGGGATAAGCTCCTCGACCCTCTGGACGAGCTGAACGAGCTGGCGGAAAGGCTCGACGGTATTCAAGATGCTGTCCGTCCTTTCCGCGAAGAAGCCTGCCACATTGGAGGATGCCCTCCGGCTGACGGAGGAGCTGGACGCCTATGAGTTCCTCCATATCAGCGAAGAAGACTACGGGAAAGCGGTACTTCTGGAGCTGTGCGGAGATGAGGAGATCCTGGATATGCTGGACGGCTTCCTCGACTGGCAGAATTTCGGACTCTATATGATGGAGCAGGACGGCGTCATCTCCACCCAGTATGGCGCGATCCGCAAGGTGGAGCCGGAGCAGTCGGAGCAGGAAGCGGGGATGCAGCTGCAGAGCTGCTGAAGGAAGCCTTCACGGACTGCTGCCCGTGGCTCTTTTGCCCTGGGGTCAGAATAGAGAAGGAGATTCAGCTATATGCAAGAGAAAACGGATTTGAGTAAGGTCAAAGACGTGGCCGAAATGCTTCTCATGACCGATGTTTGTGAAACGTCCTACTCCCCAATGGTCGTCCAGCACCCCTTTACCTCTTCCGGGATGGTGGGTGTGAGAACGGGCGGAGAATTAGAGATTTTGGATATAACCGAGAATCCGGACAACCTTCGGCTGTGGCGGGAACAAATGCGGAGAATCATAGAAAAAGCAGATAGCGCGTACCTCCTGTACCTGCTGGTGAACAAGCCGTATGGCTTGACGTTCCTGAAGCTCGCGGAGCCGTATCTGTCACGGAATGACTTGTCCAAAATCCTTTCTTCCGCATGGATCATGTCGGAAAACCCCAACTCTGATGTCAACCTCACAAAACGCCGACTGGTCTCTCTGTTCCGTTCGGCTGACCCCACTGTTCTCATGGACGAGGAAGAACGGCAGATGCTGGCCGACCTCGACCCAACGGTAACGGTGTATCGGGGCGTCACCTCATATAATGCGGATAAGGTCAGGGCTTTATCGTGGACGCTCGACTATAACATCGCAAAATGGTTTGCCACACGCTTTGGTGGGCGAGGAACCGTGTATGAGGCACAGGTATGTAGAGAGCATATTCTGGCGCTTTTCAGCAGGAGAAATGAAGCGGAGGTCATTATCGACCCCAAGGATCTGATGAACATAGTATAGAAGCTTTTGCAGAGCCATTGGCGTGATATCCTTTGCTTTGAAAAGGATATATCTCGTCACTAGTTCAATCTTGCCCTCGCCATATAATTGCAAGAGATTATCCAGTGCTCCTCTACATTTCTGATAGGCGATTGCCGTGATCTTATCTTTTCCTTTTTCAAGGTATTCCTCCATGGTTTTATGGGAAGCTAGGATACGAAGCAAGATATCAGAATTAGCACGAGAGGGTAACTGCCCATCAAGATATCGGGTTATAGTAATATCACCGAATCCTAATAGTTTAGCGAGAGGGCAAGCCCCGATGTTGTATTTTTTGAGGATGCCATCAACCTCTTCAACGGTAATCAGCTTAGCCGCTCGCCTATATTCAGCCTCTCGGCTCTTCACATTTTCATCATTAATCTCCGGAACATACACTTCCTCCCCACACTCACGGCAGTGAGCACTCATCAATACTGCACTAAAAACCACCCCCTTTACGCTAATTACTTCGCGGCTGCTTGCAACAGAATACGGCCTCTCACAACCGCATTTGATGCAGTATACGGTCGATGTGCTTGGCATAGCAGCGGCTCCTTTCGCTTTTCGCTTTTCGGTTTTCGTGTTGCACTCTCCTAAGCTAGTCTTCTGGTGGTATCTTTAAATATCGTCATACATTCCTTCAGTATGAAATGATATTACAATAACTGGGGCTCTATTCCCGTTTTCTAGAAAATACATTTTTATATAAAGGTTCAACTGTTCCTCTTCGCCAAAAACGGTAATGGTAGCTGCTTTGATAAATATATATACCTCGGTTGCCGGATATAGAGGATTATCATTTGGTCCGATCTTTATGCAGTCTTCTGCTTTGAGGCTTTTGATTACACCCACTTTTTCATTATGAGTCATTGGATATTTATTATCAAAATCATGATTCTTTGCGCTTGGTTGAAAAATGCATTCATTCGTCGCTAAGTAAGGTTTGATTCGTTTTAGAAAGTTCTTTGTTTTCTCGTCTTCTGGTGGCGAAAGAACTCTATCGATGAGAGATCCCTCCCTTCTTCTTTTGAAAGCATCATATCATAGTGATAATATTTTGTCAATATATTATCACCATTGCCGTTGCTCTGAAGACTGGAAAGGTTAAACTAATCAGATATCTCATGTAAACGATCTCATTTTACCTTATCACATGTCCAATAATCGGGACATATGCCTTCAACGTGCTCAACGTACTCAACGTACTATTGGGTTATTCTTAGTGGGATTTCAAATGATACGGATTACAACTTTTGAGTAGATTCTACTAGTAAACCCGCTCGTTTGACTATGCCTGGATGCGAACATTGTGCTCCTGGATGTGAACAATTGTTTCAATTAAGAGACGCTGTTCCGGTTCAGTCAGAGCCGCGATCTGATAGGCAGGCGTCAGGGAAATCTTTTTGTCGTCCACCATCTGTAGGAGCTCCGGGTCGAGATTGTTGAGGGAAATAAAGTTGCGGACGGTATCTCCACTGATGCCGTCCACATTTCCCACTTCATAGTTGCTGCGGAAATTCGCCGAATTATCCGGCGAATTCTTTGAAGGAGTGTCGTTATCCAAAACTTCTTTTCATAGGCGTGTCCCTTCGTTCAGGTTTTTGGGCAGCAAAAAAGCCGGGCATATCAATCTGTCCGGCACACTGTCTGATATGTAATTCAGCGTTCCTCGCTTCGTTGGCGGCGTTTCAGCCACTGATCCAGCAGCTTGAAAATAGCCTCCTCTATCCGTGCGGGGGAGTAGGACTTTGGGAAGTATTTGCGGAGCTTGCCATATTGGTTCCTCCCAATGTTTTATTATCCAGTAGCAAAAGGAATGTTCCGTCCATCAGCTTGAAAACGACCACTTCTTCATATTGAGTAAAAAAAGAGCAGACATTCCGGATTGAATGTCTGCTCATTGAAATCTCTCATTTATGCTCAACATATTAACGGAACAGATTAGTTCTTGAAATGACAAAAGACCCGATGATATAATCACAAATAACACAAAGCGAAAACAATTACCAGTTTTACCCTTCATCAAGAAGGAATTAAACCTGGTGAAAAACGCCTGTCATCCCCTTGAAATATCCCGGATAACGGAAGACTATCAAACCCTCTATATGTTAGAGCGTAGTTGCTAAGATGTCTACCACTATTTGGCCGAGAAATACTGAAAAGAATAAGTGCTGCAAAGGATACAAACTATAGAAATGGATAAGACGGAACTCCCTCACTTCTACAAAGCCAAGATTTTTGATATCGTTCACAATTCAAAATGGGGATTGAACGAAACTCAATCAGAACACCTATACGAGCGTTTGGTCATTAGATGTGCCAGCTTACAGGGAAAAGATGAATGGAACCTGTTCATTAAGCTATGTGAAATGTATCGGTTTGTTGGTGTTGCTGAATACCTGCCAAAACTGATTGCCCTATTGGAGCGAATAATTGATAAGCAGTACTCTGGCCAGCAGAGGAAAGTATTTATCGCCCCATTAAAAAGGAAAGATAATCATGGGAGCATAAAAAGTGCAGACTATATTACGTACTTAACTCAAAGCGTATATATGAAATATAGTCGAATTCTTTCAAAAAAACGCTTCATTATACTAGGAAGTTTTGAGCAAATCGTAATTAACCGCAAATCTTTTCTGAATAAACCGTTACTGTTAATCGATGATTTTATCGGTTCTGGTAATTACGCAACAGAAGTATTAAAACAATTGAAAGATGTTGGTCTTTCTCCCGGCGAAGTTTTGATTTGTACCTTGTTTATTACTCCCAAAGGATTGGATCGGATTACCAAAGAGGGTTATAGCATAGAGTATTTGGAAATGGTTAATAGTGTATTGCCAATACTCTCAGAAAGGGAACGGAAGCTTCTAGCGAAAATTGAAGATGACATGGCAGTTCCTAAAGACCTTCACTTTGGGTATTCTGAATCTGCAACGCTAATCACCCTGTTAAGGACGCCAAATAACACACTTCCTGTCTTTTGGTTTCTCGGAAAAGAGAAAAAACTTGCTCCATTTGAACGATTGTGAGGTGTCAGTCTAATGTCATATGATCCAGAAGATATGCTGTTCTTTCTTCTTTCAATCCGACATTCTGAAAGTTCGGCTTTTGTGTCGCGTCATGTTACCAGCGGAAACATTGGTTCTCTCTGTTCTAAAGCTTTGTCAGAAGGTCTTTTAAGTGAGCGGCTTCACTCTTTAGTGCTTACCGATAAAGGTTCCGATTATATTGACGACCTTAACCGAAAACTTGGAAGGAAAGGGATAGACAAGGTCATCGCACTCGTTCCAGATCAACGAATAGAAAAAATCAGTCTCGAAGAGATTTACTTGCCTCAAGAAATATGATATATTCTTTAAAAGAATATAGTGTTCTGTTAGTGATTCGCTCTATGGCGATAGTGATGCGAGTTCGCATTGCGAATTGGTTCTAAGTTTCAAGCCTACAAACGAACAACCCTTTTGACGGGGACGTCAAAATGCTTGTTCGTCTGCTAGCTGACTTCTTGTTCCAAGAAGTCAGCTAACACAGCAACTTAAATGCCGACTTACGTCAACATTCAAGTTGCTGTGAGGGTCTATTTTGTAACAGAACACTGTATTCTTTTTTTGAAGGGATTAACCTTATGAACTATACGCAATATGCAAAGAGATTCAGTGATCGTTCCCGCGCCGAAGGTAGAGATCAAGATTATATTGATCGTTGTTTGGCCTATGCAAAACCATTAATGGAGCAGGGGCTTCCAGTTATATACGATGTGAAGCACTTTTCTCTCCTAGTCGGTTTAAGATTAGAGTACCTTTATTCCATGGCATATGCACAATATCGTTTTTATCGCAGTTTTACGATACCGAAAAAGAACGGTAAATATCGCAGAATATATGAACCGCTTCCAATGCTAAAAGGTGTACAGCATTTCATTTTGCACAACATATTAGAGAAAGCGACATGTCACCCGTGTTCAAAAGCGTATAGACAAGATTCGTCAATTAAAGGCAATGCAAGGTTTCATAGGGCACAACCAGTACTGATTAAACTAGATTTGAAGGATTATTTCCCCAGCCTCCATGTTTCGCAAGTTTATAATCTCTTCTATACGAATTTCGGTTACAGCAAGTCTTTATCTGCATTGATGGCTCGCCTATGCACTTTAAAAGAAGTTCTTCCACAAGGCGCGCCGACAAGCCCCTACCTTTCAAACCTTCTCACAATAGATTTAGATAAGGATATCTTCTCTTTTTGTCAATCGAATGGTTCTCTTCGATACACTCGATATGCTGATGACATCGCTATTTCGGGTGATTGCGATCCAACCGTTATCATCCCCGCTGTTACAAGAATTGTAAAAGCGCATAGTTTGGAATTGAATGCAGACAAAACGACTGTGCTCAAACCCTCTCGGCGCCAAGTTGTGACGGGTGTTGTTGTTAATCAGAAACTACAAGCGCCAAAAGATTATCGCCGAGCAATTCGGCTTGAACTCTACTATTGCAAAAGATATGGCATTGAAGAACACATAAACCGCCAAAAAGTATACAAGGGTAAAACATCCCCCTTGAGTTATTGCCAGATTATGCTGGGACGAATCAACTATTGTCTACAATTAAACCCCTTTGACCATGAAATGCTGGGTTATAAAACCTGGTTGCTTAGCAAAATTTGTGAGTGTCCCAGACCTTGATGAACAAACCGCCGTCTATATGAATAATTGGATGCGAACATTGTGCTCCGGGATGCGAACATTTTTGGAGGCACCCGGTTCCCATCCAGCGTGGTGCAGCTCACGTGGCAGGGACGAAAGCCACGCCCCAGGTCGATTGTGATTGCCATTTTATCCCACTTCAAGAGCAGATCAAAAAGCCAGGCAAAAAACGCCGGGAGACCCTTGAAATATAACGCTTTGGGCCAGTTTCGCCAGTCATAAAGTGACTAGAAACTGGCCCGCGTGGGAGTGCAAGCGTGCCGGTTTTCGACAATAGGGTTTTTCCCTTGTACTCTTCTCCCCCAGGATTCGTTTTTTCATTATGCTCCTGAAAATGGTTTCATCTGATTTCTCCATACTTATCATCTGTAGATTTCT